>TARA_R110001583_G_scaffold145875_1_pt1 | contig 29171 bp, 28 predicted proteins | sample TARA_R110001583 | Tara Oceans TARA_R110001583 (sample SAMEA4398432) | marine metagenome | biome: Polar Biome; feature: [MES] marine water layer (ENVO:01000295) within the mesopelagic zone...; material: water (ENVO:00002006), including particulate matter (ENVO:01000060) such... | reverse complement strand
TAAAGTTGCAAATATAGATACTGGTACTGTTCCTCCATTTTTATTTAATCTAGCAGGAATAACTACTTGGAATTATTTTAAAAACTGTTTACAGGCTACATCTAATACGTTTGCAGGTAACGCAGGAATTTTTAGTAAAGTGTATTTCCCTAGAATGATTATGCCAATATCTTCAGTAATTACTAATTTAATTCAATTTGGAATTCAATTGTTGATATTTATTGGGTTTTATATCTATTATTACTTTAATGTCGCAGCTATAAGTCTCAATAAATATACCTTTTTATTCCCTTTAATGATTGTATTAATGGGTTTATTAGGCTTAGGTTTAGGAATGATTATTTCATCTATGGTTACAAAATATAGAGATTTAAAGTATTTGCTCAATTTTGGGGTGCAATTGTTAATGTATATCTCCGCGGTGATGTATCCTTTATCCTTAATGCGAGAAAAATTACCCCGTTTTGCCTGGTTGGTGGAGTATAATCCATTGGCTTATATTATAGAATCGGGGCGTTATATGTTGTTAAGCGATGGCACAATTTCTATGACGGGAATGTTATATACTATATTAATTACGTTTGTCGTTTTATTTGTAGGAATTATTATTTTTAATAGAGCGGAAAAGAACTTTATTGATACGGTGTAGGGAGTGAGAAGTGAGAAGTGAGAAGGGCTTCGCAAGCTCAGAGTGAGAAGTCATCTCACGTCTCACGGAAAAACGTTTTACTAACAAAGAAAAAATGCTAAGAAAATGAACCATAAAGAATTAGATGTTTGGAAGAAAAGTATGGATTTAGTTGAATCAATTTATCAACATTCAAGCTTGTTCCCAAATGAAGAGAAATTTGGGTTAATTAGTCAAATTAGAAGAGCAGCAGTTTCAATTCCTTCTAATATTGCTGAAGGAGCAGGTAGAAAAGGAGATAAAGAATTTATTCAATTTCTTTATATTGGCCTAAGCTCTCTTACAGAGCTAGATACTCAATATATGATAGCTGTTAGGTTGCAGTATATTTTAAAAAATGAAGAGTTAGAGTTATTAATAAAAGATGTGAAAAAGTTATTGTTAGGATTTATAAAATATTTAAATAGTAAAAAGTGAACTAGTGAGAAGTCAAACGTGAAAAGTGTAAGCCGTGAGAAGTAATTTAGTGAGAAGTGAGAAGTCCTCTCACGTCTCACGGAAAATCGTTTCACTTAAACACGTTTCACTAATAACAATGATTGAAGTTATATTAAAAATAAATAATAAGCGATTAAAAGTACGTCTCACATTTCACGAAAAGACGTTTCACTTTAGAGAGCGATTGAAATGAGCGAGATAATCTTAAAAATAGAAAACCTTAGCAAACAATACCGACTTGGATTAGTGGGTACAGGAACCATGAGCGACGATTTAAAACGTTGGTGGTATAAGGTGCGAGGTAAAGAAGATCCTTTTTTAAAAATTGGCGATGTTAATGATCGCAGTACCAAAGGAGTTTCTGACTATGTATGGGCTTTACAAGATATTAATTTTGAAGTGCAACAAGGAGAAGTACTGGGGATTATTGGCAAAAATGGAGCAGGAAAATCTACGTTGTTAAAAATATTATCAAAAATTACGAGCCCAACAACTGGTAGTATTAAATCTAGAGGACGTATTGCTTCTTTATTGGAAGTAGGTACCGGTTTTCATGGAGAAATGACTGGACGTGAAAATATTTTTTTAAACGGAGCTATTTTAGGAATGACCAATGCTGAAATAACTGCTAAATTAGAAGAGATAATTGAGTTCTCAGGTTGTGAGCGCTATATAGATACTCCTGTAAAACGTTATAGCAGCGGTATGACGGTTCGTTTGGCATTTGCAGTAGCGGCTTTTTTAGAGCCAGATATTTTGGTAATTGATGAAGTATTAGCTGTTGGAGATGCTGAATTTCAAAAAAAGGCTATTGGTAAAATGCAAGATATTTCTCGGGGTGAAGGTCGAACAGTATTATTTGTAAGTCATAATATGGTTGCGGTAAAGAATTTGTGTACAAGAGTAATTGTTTTAGAGCATGGATGTGTTGTTTTTGATGGTAGAGTGCATAAAGGTATAGATTATTATTTGAATAATAATATTTGTTTTAATAAGGCTAGTATAAATGAACGTACAGATAGAATTGGAAAAGGAATGGTTAAAATAGTACAAGTAGAAATATTAAATAAAATATTAATGACTGGTTCTGATTTGAAAGTTGAAATTACATATAAAGCATTATCAGATTCAATAAAAATAAGTGAATTTGGATTAAGTATTTGGGACTTAAAAGAAAATAGAATAATTAGTCTTTCCTCTATGTTTAAGAATCAATTAAAGTTAATTCCTCAAAACGGTAAATTGACTTGTGAAATACCAAACTTGCCTTTGGTTAAGGGAAATTATATTTTAAATTCTTTTGTTTCCTCAATTTTTGGTTTGGAGGACTATATTGAAAAAGTATTACAGTTTGACGTTGAGGAAAATGATATTTATGGAAGTGGAAAAACTGTAAATCCTAATTGGGGAATGATAGCAGTAGAACATAATTGGATTCAATAATAATGATACAGAAAAGAGAAGAACTAGAAAATTGGCACTCAAAGGAAGATCCTTGGGGTTACCAAAATAATAAGCATGACTTAATACGTAAAGAAATTCTTTTAAGTGAAATTCCTGTAAAAGAATACAAAAATGTTTTAGATATTGGTTGTGGGCAAGGTTTTATAACAAAAGACTTACCAGGTAAGAATATATTTGGTGTTGATATTTCTAATGAAGCAATTAATTTCGCCAATAAAATAAATAATGAAAGGTGTAAATTTATTCAAGGCTCTATATTTGAAATACATAAATTATTTGAGATTCAATTCGATTTGATTATTATTACAGGAGTTTTGTACCCCCAATATATTGGAAGCTCATCGAGTTTAATATACTTATTAATTAATCAAGTATTAAATAATAATGGGATTTTAATATCAGTCCATATTAATGAGTGGTATAATGCTCAATTTCCTTATTTAAAACTTAATCAAGTTATTTATAATTATAGAGATTATACACATAACCTAGAAATTTATACAAAATGATTTTAATGTATCACAAAGTTCATCCAAATTCACCTACTTTATGGTGGGTTACTGTTAATGATTTTTACAGACAGATGGTTGAATTATCAAATAAAGAAGTGGTTTATTTAGATGACTATGATTTAAATGATAAGAATCAGGTTGTTATAACTTTTGATGGAATTTATAAAAATATATTAGAATATGCTTTACCTATTTTAAAGCATTTTAATTACCCCTTTGAATTATTTTTAACTTCAGATTATATTGGTTTAGATAATAAGTTTGACCACATTGAACCAATAGCTAATTTTGTAGATGTGATTGATTTGAAAGAATTAATAAATGGTGGAGGTCGGCTTCAGTGGCATACACGAAGTCATTTAAATCTTGAAAAAATTTCAGATAAAGCTGTCATTATAAATGAACTATTAATTCCTGAAGAATTAAAAAAAATTGACAATACGGGGTTTAATTGGTTTGCATACCCGCATGGAATATTTAATGATGTAGTTATTGAAGAAGTTAAGAAAAAATTTAAAGGAGCAGTATCCTGTAATCAAGGAAACTTAATTGATAAATTTAAGTTAAACAGACTAACAGTTATTAATGATACAACATTTAGAGAAAACAAAATTGCTTGTATTATAGCTTCATATAATTATGGTGATTTTTTGATTGAAGCAATAGAATCTGTTTTAAGACAAACGGTTTTGCCAAATGAAATATTAATTTCTGATGATTGTTCAAATGATGAAACTCAAGTTATTGCAGAAGAATATGTTTCAAGATATCCAAGATTAATAAAATACAATAGAAATGAAAATAATTTAGGAATAGTGGATCACTTTAATAAAGCCATTAAATTAGTAAATGGAGAATATATATTTTTTTTAGGTGCAGATAATAGAATACAGAGTGACTATATTGAGAGGACTTCAGAAATTCTAGATAGTGATGAATCTATAGGGATTGCATATACTGATTATTCTTTTTTTGGTTCTAAAGCAAAATTAGCATATTTTAAAATTGATGTAAATGAGAGAGGGGGTATTATTGACGATATCTATTACAAAGTTAATTTTCCTGAATTTGATGATTTTGAAATGTTAAAGAATAGATTGATTAAAGGAAATTTTATTCAAGGTTCATCAATGTTTAAATTAAAAGGATTCAATGAAGTTGGAGGATATTTGAAGACAAATGATCCAGAAGATTTTAATTTATTTAAAAGATTTATTGAAGCTAATTGGGGAGCTAAAAAAGCAAAAACTAATTTAGAATATAGACAACATTCTTTTACACAAGCTAACAATATTTTTGCATTACAAAATAAATTATTGTTTTATAAATCTAAATATGAAAAAACAATAGCTGAAAAGCAAAGATTAGACAATTCAAAAGTATTTCAATATTCTTTTAAGGTATTTATGTTATTTAGTTTCATAAAAACAAATTATAAGTTTCCAAAGATTATTATAAAAAAAATTCTTTTTTACGCTAAAAAAACTTTTTCGTTTTGAATCCAGAAATAAGCATTTTAGTCCCTAATTATAATCATGCATCTTTTTTAGAACAACGCATAAAAAGTATTTTATCTCAAACCTTTCAAGATTTTGAAATTATATTATTAGATGATGCCTCAACAGATTCTAGTATAAAAATTTTAAGCAACTATAAAAAACATCCAAAGGTTTCACATTGTGTTTTTAATAAAAAAAATAGTGGAAGTCCTTTTGGGTTATGGAAAATGGGTTTTAAACTAGCTAAAGGAAAATATGTTTGGATAGCAGAAAGTGATGATTGGTCTGATTTGAAGTTTTTAGAAAAATTGGTACCAAAATTTGAAAATACAAAAACAGTTGTTGCACATTGTAAAAGTTTTAATGTAAACACATACACGAATATTGTAAAAGAAAATAATTGGTGGGTTTCTTTTGGAGTTACTTTATGGGATAATAATTTTGTGGAAAATGGGACCACTTTGTTAAAAAACTATGGAAAGTTTAAGTGCCCTGTAATTAATGTAAGCTCCGCTTTGATAAGAAAATCAGTAATTGAAAATATTAAAATACCTATTGAGTATAGCTACTGTGGTGATTGGTTATTTTGGGCAAAAATATTTAATTTAGGAGAAGTAGCATATAGTAAAAATGCATTAAATTTTATTAGAATTCACCCTAATTCGGCTACTGGCGAAAACAATGCCGAAAATTTGGAAAAGATTTTGGAAAATTTTAAAGTGGCTAATCAAATTACCGTTATGTTAGGTAAAAAGTTTAAATACCATAAAAATTATAATTGGTTGCTAAATCTATTAGTTCAGGAAACTTCAAGAAATAGCAATTTCTTGAAGTTTAAATATATTTCATCTTCAATCCCGTTATCATTTCTTTTACAGTTTTATAAACAATTAATTTTAAAATTATTTAATAAAATACTTCATAAGATTTGAAGTTTTAATGAGTAAAACAAAAGATAATTGTTATATTTTTATAAACTCATAATAAATGATAGTTCTAAATATTATATAAATATGTTTATTAAACCAACAGTAATTGAATTCAATAAAATTGGAAACCCTTCCTTGGGATATATTTCTGTGGCTGAAGTGCAAGACAACATTGCATTTGAAATTAAGAGAGTCTATTGGACGTATTATACACCAGACCATGTGCAAAGAGGTGGCCACGCACATAAAAATTTACAACAAGTATTGGTAGCTGTTTCAGGTATCATTGAATTGACCTTAAAAGATACTAAGGGAATTGAATACTTTTATAAGTTAGACAAACCATCAATGGGTTTATTTATACCAGAAAACTACTGGAGAACTCTTAAATTTTCTCACAATGCTGTATTAGTTTGTTTGGCATCAGAAATCTATAAAGAAGAAGATTATATTAGAGATTTTAGTAAATTTATAAAATGAAAGTTCAATTTGAAATAGGTGATTTTAGAGAGCAAACAAGAGTGTTTACTGGTGAAGATGTGCAACAATTTGCCGAATTGTCAAATGATTTTAATCCGTTGCATTTAAATGAAGTATATGCGTCCAAGTCAATATTCGGCAAAAGAATTATTCATGGGATGCTGTATGCTTCTATGTTCAGTGAGTTAATTGCAGCTGAAATTCCAGGACCTGGCGCAATTTATTTAGAGCAGAATTTAAAATTTTTAAAACCTGTTTATTGGAACGATAAGATTACGGCAAGAGTGAGTATTATTAACATTATAGAGCATAAATCGCTTTATAAATTGCAGACTATTATTTATAAAAATGATGGAACCAACGATTTAGTTGTAGATGGTGAAGCATTAGTAAAATTATAATTATGAATGAAATTGATGCAACCTGTATTATTGGAGAAGGAGTTGAGTTAGGTGTAGGGAATAAGATTTTACCTTACACTATAATTTATGGACCAACAAAAATAGGTAACAATAATATTATAGGTCCTCATACTGTTATTGGAACCCCTGGTCAGGATACCAGAAATCCAAGATATGATTCATCTCAGGCGAAAATTGAGATAGGAAATAACAATATAATTAGAGAATTTACGGCAATTCAAAAACCTTGTTATTCATCAATTACAAAAATCGGTAATAATGTTCATTTAATGCAAAGTGTTCACATACCACATGATGCTGTTTTACAAGACGATGTAGTTATTACTCCAATGTGCGTTTTAGCTGGAATTACAACTGTTTTAAAAGGAGCCAATATAGGTTTAGGAGTTAGCATACATCAATACTCCGTAATTGGGCACTATGCTCTTATTTCTATGGGAAGCCCAGTAATAAAAAATGTAAAACCTTTTTCTATTTATATTCAAAATAAAAAATTAAGAGTTAATTATTATGCCGTCAAAAAATATGGATTTGATGCATTTAGAGATGAAATTGAAGCGTATGTTTTAAATAATGTAGCACCTGTTCAAAAAGAATTAGTAGTAATTATTAATGAATATCAGAATTTACATATGAAATCTAAAAGAGGACAATACGAATGATTAAATTTTTAGAGCTACATAAAATCAATCAACGCGATAGCAAAAACTTAAAAAAGGCTTTTTCAAATGTTTTAGATTCAGGTAATTTTATTTTAGGGAGGGAACTGGAGGAATTTGAAAAAGAATTTGCAATGTATTGTGAAAGCTCCTATTGTATTGGAGTAGGAAATGGATTGGATGCTTTAAGTTTAATTTTTAAGGGATTTATTGAGCTAGGTAAAATAAAGGAAGGAGATGAAGTATTAGTGCCTTCAAATACATTTATTGCAAGTGTATTAGCTATAAGTTCTTGTAATTTAAAACCCGTTTTAGTAGAACCCGATATAGAAACATTTACTATAGATATACATAATATTGAAGCTAACATAACGGCTAGAACAAAAGCTATTATGGCAGTTCAATTGTACGGTGCTGTATGTGATATGGATGCAATTTGTAAAATTGCAAAAAACAACAACTTACTAGTTATAGAAGATGCTGCACAAGCTCATGGCGCATTTTATAATAATAAAAAGGTTGGAAGTTTATCTGATGCTGCAGGTTTTAGTTTTTATCCTTCTAAAAATTTAGGAGCTTTGGGTGATGGTGGTGCAGTTACAACTTCAAATAAAGAACTAGATAGTTGTATTAGAGCGTTAAGGAATTATGGTTCTAAAATAAAATACCAACATGAATATATATCTAAAAATAGTAGGTTAGATGAATTACAAGCGGCTATATTACGCGTAAAATTGAAAAGATTGGATGCTGATAATACAAAAAGAAGAGCAATTGCTGCCTTTTATTTAAAGAATATCAATAATAAAGAAATTCAGCTTCCATTTTGGGATTTTTCAGAGAACCATGTGTTTCATTTGTTTGTTGTTCGTACTACTAACAGAAATAAATTGCAAACGTATTTGGAAAGTCATGGAATTCAAACAGGAATTCATTATCCAATTCCTATTCATAAACAAAAGGCTTATAAAGAGTTAAAAGAATTGAAGCTCCCAATTGCAGAACAGTTAAGTAAAGTGGTTTTAAGCTTACCTATAAGCCCTGTAATGGAACAAAAGGACGTTGAATATATTTGTAAGAAATTGAACGCGTATGAAGGATAATTTACCATTAGTTTCAATTTTAGCAATATGTTACAATCATGAAAAATATGTAATAGAAACTTTAGATAGTATTTTACATCAAACCTATTCAAATATTCAGTTAATAATTATTGATGATTGTTCACATGATAATTCAGTAAATGAAATTGAAAATTGGATAAAACTTAATAGTGTTGATTGTCTTTTTATTGCAAGAACTGAAAATTTAGGTTTGTGTAAAAATTTAAATGAAGGCATTCAGTTATGTGAAGGTGAATATTATCAAAGTATTGCTTGTGATGATATTTTAGAACTGCAAAAAATAGAAAAGCAAGTCGCATTTTTTAAAAATGAACCTGATGATGTGATGGTTGTTTGTTCTAACTTTTCAACAATTGATAAAAATGGAATTGTTATTTCAGACACCTATTTTAAGGAAGATTTTATGTTTCCGAAAGACGTATTTTCTACGCTATTATCCAAGTATATGGGCTATCAAATTATAGTGCATTCACCTACAGTTTTATTAAAAAGAAATGTTTTTGATACTGTGGGAATGTATGATGACAGTTTACATCAAGAAGATTTTTATATGTGGTTGTTAATTTCTTCTAAATTTTCAATAGGATATTTGAATGAAGTATTTGCCAAATATAGGGTGTTAGATACTTCATTGTCTAAACAGTTTAAATTTGGTGGGCCTTTTTTTTATGAAAGATCAAAAGTAATTGCAAAATTCTATAATAGTCAAGGTGAACAATTAGATGCCGTCATAAATTTTCAATTAAAGCAAGTAAAACGGATTCTAAATGAAGGAATAATTACTAAAAATATAAATACCATCATTAATGGATTGGGAATTTATTCAGGAATGGCGCCTTTTTATAATAAGAGTTCATTTAGTATAGATAAAAATTTATTTGAGATCTATTTAGCATACCCTAAAATTTTTAAAAATTGGGAAAAGAATACAAATTTCAAGTTCGTTAAAAATAAATATCAATTGGTTTATAGGTTGGGAATTGCTCCAATTTTTAAACGATTACTTAATCTTAAAATAGCATAATTGAAAAGAGAGCAAGTTTATACAATAATAGTAACCTATAATGGGATGCAATGGCTTGATAAATGTATCAAATCAATTGAAAATCAATCGCATGTTATTATTGTTGATAATAGTTCTACTGATGGAACTGTTTATTTTATTGAAAAGAATTTTCCTGAAGTTATTCTATTAAAACAAACAGAAAATTTAGGGTTTGGAAAAGCGAATAATATTGGGCTGACGTATGCTTTGGAAAATGGAGGTGATTTTGTTTTTTTAATAAATCAAGATGTTTATGTAGCAAAAGACGTAGTTGAACAATTAGTTTTAGTAGCAAATGAGAATCCAGAGTATGGAATTATAAGTCCAATGCATTTAAAAGGAAAAGGAGAGGAGTTAGATACTTATTTTGAATTTTGCGCTCGTAAAAATGAACAATATCAAAACGATGCAGTAAGAAAACAATGCTCTCAAATTTATACTGTACCAATGGTAAATGGAGCAGCTTGGTTTATCCCAATTAAAGTAGTTAAAGAAATTGGAGGGTTTGATCCTATATTTTACCATTATGGTGAAGATCATAATTATTGTCAGCGGTTATTGTATCATAAATTTAAAATAGGAATAGCACCAGAAATAAAAATAAGGCATGATAGAGGATCAAGGATAAAGACTTCAATCGATTTATTTTCGAATGCTTATTATAAAAAATATGAAAAACAACTAAAAGTAAATTATGCAAACATTAATATTGATGTATCTAAGAGTACGAGTTCTATTCAAAAAAAGAAATACATTAAATTGATGATCAAAAGCATTCTATCGCTTAATATTGTGTATTTAAGGGGCTATTATAAACAATATAAAAGTATAAGTCCAATATTTCAATCAATTTATAAAAGTAGAAAAATCACTGAGCAACGAGGAAATCATTATTTAAAATGAGCATACCAAAAAAAATTCATTATTGCTGGTTTGGAAAGCAACCGTATCCAGAAAAAGTTGAAAAATGCATTGCTTCTTGGAAAGAACATTTGGTTGATTATGAATTGGTTAAATGGGATGAAAGTAATTCGCCAATGGAACTTCCATTTGTAAAAAAGGCATACAAAAAAGAATTATGGGCCTTTGTTTCTGATTATGTTAGGCTAAAAGTGCTGTATGAACAAGGTGGAATTTATCTAGACACCGATATGTTAGTTGTAAAAAGCATTGATGATTTATTGGATACCCAATGTTTTTTTGGTTCGGAGTCAGATGAAATCATTAGTTGTGGAATCATTGCAGTAGTTAAAGAACATCCTTTAATTAAAGAAGTTTTAGGATTGTATGATAATTTGATAATTTCGAAACATTATGAATTGGAAAAAATATCCATTCCTCAGTTAATTACAAAGACGTTTGCTTTGAGGTATAATTATAATGGAAATTTTAGAAATGAAGTGAAATTTGAGGATATTATTATTTATCCAAAGAATTATTTTTATTCATTTCCTAATAATATGCATGTTGATCAGGATTTTAATAGATATATTGATGAATCTACCTATATGATGCATCTTTGGGCTAAATCTTGGAAGGAAGTTTCTGAATTTACATTGATTAAAAGAAAACAGTATTTTAAAGCTTTTAAAAAAATGATGCAAATGGTAATTAAACATAAGATTGTTTCACTTGCGTACTATAAAAGAATTTATAGGTTTTATAAGCAATCTAGAACTAAATAGAAATAGTTAAAAATGAATCCATTAATCTCAATAATAATCCCCAATTTTAATAGGGAGCATTTAATTTCTGAAACATTGGAGTCTGTCAGAAATCAAACTTATGAGCATTGGGAATGTATTATTGTTGATGATCATTCTACAGATGAAAGTTGGGCAGTTGTTGAGAAATTTTGTGAAAGCGATGAACGATTTAAGCAGGTAAAAAGACCAAATAGCTTAATGAAAGGAGCTTGTGGTTGTAGAAATTATGGCTTTGAACTGAGTAAAGGAACTTATATCAATTGGTTTGATTCAGATGATATTATGTTGCCACAAAAACTGGAAAAACAAATTTTAGCAGCGGAGCACAATAAAAGTGATTTGGTAGTTTGTCAAACACAATTTTTTGAACATCAGGTAACAAACATAAAACATTTTTGGAATACTACTTTTACACCTAAATATGATCCTTTAACCGATTATATAACTTTTAGATTAGCTTGGAGTCCAAACGCAGCTTTATGGAAAAAAAGCTTTTTAGAAAACAAAAAATTATTTGACCCAGTTTTAACGAGTTCTCAAGATTGGGAATTCAATATCAGACTATTAACTTTCAATCCAAGTTTCTCATTTGAAAGTGAAATTTTTGTTTTGAATAGAATTCATTCTAAGAGAATAGGGGCTTTAAATACGATGCAACAAAAAAGTATGAGATTAACTTCAAGACTAAATATATTTGATGATTTGAAGGAGAAAAATATTCTAAATAATGAAATTAAAGGGTATTTTAAATCTTTTTTCTTGAATCAATTAAATTACTTTTATAATAAGCAAGAGTTTTTGAATTCAACATTGTTTCCAGCTATAAAATCTTCAACTACAATAGGAAATTGGTATTTTAATATCTTCCCAAGAATAGTAATATATTTAATATTTTTCAGGATATTTGGGAAACGGCATCTAACCTATAAATATCTTATAAAGCAAAAGATTAATGAAGGTAGGATATAAAATATTTTGCTAATAATTTTACGTGAGTTTGGATAGTACTAAAAACATTTTAATAATTTATGGTTCGTTAAATTCAGTTCCATCTCCTGAAGGAGCTGCGCCTGCAAAAGTGATATATGAAACCGTTGTAACTTCACCTACTACTAATTTTAAAGTTTTATCTAATTATAACAAGAACTTAAATAAAACAGTTTATGATAAAAAATTGTTTAACCATGTAAAGTCCATTAGTATTGATAAGTTTTTATTGTTAATTCTAAAAATAAGATATCCGTATAAAAAGAGAAGGGAAAAATTTATAACTGGAAATAATGATCAATTGTTATATTATATTGCTGTTTGTAGGTGGTTATTATTTAAGAATCATGACAAGATTATTGTTCATGTTGGTGTTGGTTTAGTTCAAATGCTTAAAATGGTATTTCCTAAAAAGGAAATTATTTATTATCATCACGGAACATCATTGCATTCAAAATTAAGTGAATCACAATGGAAGCTGCTAATAAACAATGTAATAGCTGTTTTTGGAGTTAATAAAATTGCAATTGTAAAAGCAAATGAAACTTTTTATACAAAATTAGATGAATCAAAGTATTTCAAAATTGATAATGCTATAATTCAATCAGTAGAAGTGAAAAGCAATTTAATTAATGATTTTTTAAGCGATTCAAATATGAAGACGTTTAAATTTGCTTTTACGGGAAGAATTTGTATTGAAAAAGGCATTTTAAACTTATTGAAATCTTATTTAAAAGTATCCCAATCAAATAGGGATAGTTGTTTATATATTATTGGCGGAGCAGGAGCTAAAGGAGTATATGATAAAATTACTCCTTACGTTCAAGAATGTATGGACTTTGTTAAAAAGTACAATTTGAATGTTATTTTTACTGGATTTTTAAACAAGGAGTTATTAATGAATTATTTGAGTAAAATGGATGTAGTTATATGCCCAACAGATAAACAACTTTCAGAAGAAGGAATGCCTTTAACTATTATTGAAGCACTTTCATTTGGAAAGCCAGTAATTGCGACTGATTCAGGAGGAATTTCCGAGGTTATAGTTCAAAATAATAATGGTGTTTTAATAAAATCATATCCTTATGTTGATGAAATGGCTTTGGAAATGATTAAATTAAGTACTGATAAAAATTTATATGAAAAGCTATCAATAGGAGCTTATAAAAGTTTTTTAGAAAAACATACTTATAAAGCATACCATAAAAGTTTTAAAATTGCTTTAACAAAAAGCGGTTTTATAAATTAAATAAATATGAAACAAAAAAAAGTAGTTTTAGCATCAGGTTCACGTCATACAATTCCAGCTATTAGCTCAAGCCCCGGAAATGCAAGAACCATCACTGCTTTTGCTGAGAAAGAAACAGATAAACTTAATTATTATGTATTGAGTAAATATGACGTTTCTTTAGAATCAATTAATTTTAATAGAAGTAAGTATTTGCACCCACTTCCAAGTGCTACAAATGCTATTTATGAGTATATACTTAATAAATTGCCATATAGAGTAAAAAAAAGAATATTTGGTTTTACACAAGCAGATAGGATTATCTATTATTACGGAATAAAAAAAATAATTAGTAAAGTTCAGCCTGATATCATTGTAACTTTTATGCATTTTGAATTGTATCATATTCTTCAAAAAGCATTTCCAAAAGTGAAACATATATTTTTTTATTTAAGTACTGATATAAAAGGGAGGTTAGGGGAAAATAAGATTAAATACATTCTTGAAAATTCAGACGGATTTATGGCAAACACTGAATTGGCAATTAAAGAATTTAAAGAATTTAATAAATTGGATAGTTTGCCAACTGCATCTGTATATAATGCCGTAATGCTACCTAAGGACTCCTACAATAATTCTGAAGAAAAAATAAAACATGACTTTAAAGTAAAATTTAAAATAGAAAACAATGCACTAATTTTGGGATATGCGGGGAGATTTAGTAATGAAAAGTCTTTACTAGAAATATTGGAAGCAATGCTATTATTAAAGAATGATGGAGAAATTGTACATTTATATGTTGCTGGCGATATTAATAATGAAAGAACTCCAGATTTTGAATATTATAATAAGGTAATTTCTTTTATTGAAAAACATTTAAAAGAACAAGTCCATTTTTTTGGTTGGGTTTCTTATGAAGAATTATTTAATTTTTATGCTGCAATTGATGTTGGAATCTTACTTTCAAAATATAGAGAAGGAAATTCAATGTTTCTAATAGAATGTTTGTCTGTTGGGAAGCCAGTTATAGCTACAAATGTAGGCGGTAATATTGAAACCTTACATAATAATGAAATAGGGTATTTAATAGATAAAAATACGGTGGTTCAAAGTTTATTTGAAAAGTTAAAGTATTTAGATATGAATAGAGCAACATTAAATAAGTTATCTAAGAATGCAAGTATATATGCTAAGGAGCACCATTCAAATGAAGTAATGACAAAGAGTTTTAATAATTTTATTGAACGTTTTATAGAGTAAATGAATATTATAATATACAATGGAAATTTAAAACCACCTCATTTTGTCAATTTGTTGGCAAATAAATTAGGTGAAAAAGAACATAATGTTTTCTTATTAGGAACTGCAAATCAATTTTTTAGAAAAAAAAAGAGGGCGCTGGTTTTTATTGCTACTGATTCCAATAAAATCCATTTATTAGTAATTCATTTATTTTTAAATGGATTTGGACTATTTTTTACAAAACCACAATTTTTTTTAAAGTTTATTAAGTTGTTGTTTAATTCTGAAAAAAGTATAAGAATTAAAGTGAAACAATTTCTAATTTGGTCCAAATTAATTATCATAAAGGCAGACGTTGTCCATATTCAATGGGCATCACACTTAATTTTATTTGAGGAAATATTAGAAGAACCGTTGTTTAAAACGGTTATTAGTTTACGAGGAAGATTGGTAAATGTAAGTCCATATATTGATGCCAATTTAAAAGAACTTTATATTCGTAACTTCCAAAAAGTTGATGCAATTCACGCGGTATCTAAAGATATTTTATATAATTTAAAAAAGTTAAATATTAAAGTAAAAAAAGAAAGAGTAATCTATTCTGGAGTTGATTTAGAGAACATTCCAACTAAAGAAAATTATGATAATAACGGTACACTTAAAGTGCTGTCAATAGGTCGGTTTAATTGGATTAAAGGGTATGATTATGCCTTGAGAGCGATTAAAATATTAATACAGAAAAACATTGATATTCAGTACACAATTATTGCAAAAGGAGAAAATGAGGAAATAATTTATTTGATTGATGAATTAGGATTACAAAAAAATGTGTCAATAATTTCTGAATTGGCTAATAAAGAAGTCTTAAATAAGATGGCGAGCTCAGATTTATTATTGTTGCCAAGTATTTCTGAAGGATTGGCAAATGTTGTATTGGAAGCTTTGGCAGTTGGTTTGCCTGTTTTAAGTAGTGATTGTGGAGGTATGATAGAAGTGATTAAGCATAATAAAAATGGTTGGCTATTTGAAAATAGAAATTCTGAAAATATGGCATTTGTAATTGAGGAGATTTTAAAAAAGGACAAAAAGATTGTTGAAAAATTGGTGAAAAATGGTAAAGAGTACATAAATAAAAATCATAATTTAGTGCAAATGTGTGATCAAATGATTGAGCTATATCATGAATTATAAAAAATCAAATCAAATTATTGGACTTGTTTTAAATGCTACTCCTGGATATTCCGAAACTTTTTTTATTTCAAAAATAAAAGGACTGCAACAATCAGGTTACAAAGTAATTTTATTTGTGAATAAAGAAGATAAAGGTTTTAATTTATGTGAAGTGAAAAAATCATATAATATTTATAAAGGGAACCCTTTTTTATTTTTTATCAATTTTATTTTTATGTTTTTTAAACTTATTTGGTATCCAAAACGTATTGCTAGGTTTATTAAATTAGAAATGAAAAATGGCAATAGCAAAAATGAAATTATAAAACATATATACTTAAATGCTCATATTTTGACCTGTAATTTAAATTGGATTCATTTTGGGTTTGCAATTTTAGCAATTGGGAAAGAGCATGTTGCAAAAAGTATAAAAGCCAAAATGGCTATAAGTTTTAGGGGATATGATATCAATGTGTATCCATTGAAACATAACGATAGCTACAAGTTACTTTGGAAAAGGGTAGATAAAGTTCATAGTATTTCTCAATATTTAATTGAGAAAGCTTATAAATTAGGGATGTCTCAAGAAACTGAATATGCAATAATTACGCCTGCTGTTAACATTAAGGAATTACCTAAATTAGAAAATAATTCATCTAATTCGTTAAAAATAATTACAATTGCCAGATTCAATTGGATTAAAGGATTAGACGTAGCTATTAGCGCAATGAAATTATTAAAAGAAAATGCTATAGATTTTGAGTATCACATTATTGGAGATGGTAATCAGGCTGAAATTGAACGCTATAAATATCAGGTCTTACAATTAAATTTAGAAAAACAAGTAATATTTCATGGTAAATTAAGGCATTCTCAAAGTTTTGATATTCTAAAAACTGGAAATATGTATATTCAGCCAAGTTTAAATGAAGGATTTTGCAATGCTGTATTGGAAGCACAGGCAATGGGATTACTTTGTATTGTTAGTGATGGAGGTGCTTTACCAGAAAATGTGATTCATGGAGAAACTGGATGGGTTTTTTCTAAAGGAAATCATCATAAATTAGCGGAATTAATTTTAAAAGTAAATTTATTGTCAATTCATGAAAAAGAAGGCTTTTCCAAAAGAGCAATTGCTCGGGTTAATGAAAAATTTACAGTAGAGCAACAAGTTGAACAATTTGTAAAATTTTATGATTAATATTAATACGAAGTACAAAATGTATAGCAAAGAATGAATATTAATTATATCATATTAGCTCATAAAAATCCCACTCAAGTTGGTAGATTGGTTAAAACTCTTAATGTGAGCAATGTATTTTTCTATATACATATTGATAAAAAAACACAAATAGCACCTTTTTTAAAGGAATTGAATCATTTAGAAAATGTCTATTTCTTTATTGAGAAAAGAGTTAATGTTATTTGGGGAAATATTAGTCAAGTTGAAGCGACAATGCTTGGAATTAAGAAGATTATTTCCGATAATAGAAATGGGTATTGTGTTTTAATGAGTGGTCAAGATTATCCAATTAAGTCAAATAAATATATTTTGGATTTTTTTAAAAATAATTATGGAAAGAATTTTATTAGAAGTAAACCAATAGACGAGGTTTGGAAAAAGAAATCAGCTTCATATCGAGTTCATAAATACAGTTTTCATTTAATAGATAATATGCGTACAAGAACATCTATTACCAATATTTATAATAAAGAATTTTTTACTAAACATAATATCAAATCTTTAGCTAAATTAATTATTTCAAAAAAAAGGATATATGCGTTTAAGATATTTTTTATTAGAAAATTCCCAAAGTCTTTAAAAGCTTATGGAGGCAATCAATGGTGGGCTTTTCCTATTGAAACTATTAAATATATTAACGAATATGTTGAGGAAAATAAATTTTATTTAAAATATCATAAATTTACACATATTCCTGATGAAATATTTTTTCAAAGCATTATTTCTAATTTTTTTAATAAAACTGAGATAAGAGACACTATTACTTTTGTGGATTGGTCAGCTAAAAACAGACCACTTCCAGTAACGTATAACAGCTCCGATTTGGAAGCGTTAAAGACAAAAAATAATTATTTATTTGCAAGGAAATTTGATTTAGACTCCAAAATTTTGGATGAAATAGATGATTATTTATTGAATTAATTTATTATAAACCGTGAAATTTTCATAAAAGAAAAGGAGTCAAAGCAACAACAATAAAAAAGTAGATTATGAGTATTGATTTAGTTGATGTTTCTATTTTTATGCCAGTTTATAATGGTAGTAAATATTTGGAAGAGTCGATAGCATCTGTACTAAATCAAACATTTAAAAATTTTGAATTGGTATGCGTTGACGATTCTTCAATAGATGATAGTTGTAAAATAATAAAAGAATTTGCAGATAAAGATTCCAGAATTAGATTGTTTAAAAAAGCAAATGGAGGTACGGTTCCAAAGTCTTGGAATTTTGTACTCCCTCTACTTAAAGGTAGAAGCATTACTTATATGTCACAAGATGATTTAATGTCGGAAGATAATTTAGAAAAGATGTCAGAGCGTCAAAAAGAAACAGCTGCGGATTGTATACTTCCTAATATGGTTTTTTATTATGAAAACGGATTAAATGATACTGGAAGATTTGGAGTTAATGGAAATAGTGAAGTGATTTTGACCAATAAGGAGGCGGTACTTTTAAGTTTAAATTGGAGAATACATGGCTTTGCGCTTTGGAAATCAAAGTTGTTTAAAAATGAAAAATTTCCTGAAGATAGTTTTGATAGCGATGAGTATATGGTTAGAAAGCTATTTTATAAATGTAATAAAGTAGCCTTTTGTAAAAGTACCTTTTATTATCGACAAGATAATGAGCAAGCCATCACTAAATCATTTAGTCGTAGAAATTATTATAGTATTTTAAGAGATTATAAAATTTACAGATTTTTAGTGGATAATAATTTTGATTTTAAAATTGTAAGCTCAAAATTACAAGAAATTTATAAGGACTATATTCAACTTTACAGGTTTCACTTACTTAGGAAATCAATTTATTCTGATAATGATTATAATAGTATCAGTATAATGCTTGAAAAGGTATATATAAAATTAAAAAACGAAGTGTTTATACATTTTAAAAGAAATAAATTTAAGCCAAGATTTAATTGTTTTTTATTTTTAAATTATGCTGTTTTTAAATTTGTTTTATTTAACGTTTATATTCTTGATAAATTTTTACGTAAGCTAAGAAACTTAAAAAATAGTATTACAAAGTTGAGTAAAAGATGAAAATTAAAAAAGTACTATCCGCGGTAAAACATAAATATTTTTTTAAAGATAGAAACCTTGAATTTAGTAGCCTTTGTGGTATTTCTTTAAACTTAATTAAAGGAACAATTCGAAAAGAAGCTGATCAGGATGATGCATGGTTTTTTCAGCTCGCTAAACACAATACCATTATTTTTGATATTGGTGCTAATGTGGGTTATACTGCATTATTGGCATTGATTCAAAATCCAGACAGAAGGTATATTATGGTAGATCCAAATCCGCTAGCTTTGGCTGACGCAGGTAAAAATATGATGCTGAATAATTTAGGGAATAATATATCCTATTTCCCTGCCTTTGTATCAGATAGCAATGGCGATAAAGTGAAATTTTATACTGTGGGAAGTGGTGCTGCTGGAAGCATGTATAAAAGTCACGCTGAAACAGCTGCAATTTTAAATACATATTCATATGTGAAAACAGTAACTTTAGATTTTTTATATAATTATTATAAATTGAAACCTCATTTAATAAAAATTGATGTTGAAGGAGCAGAAAATTATGTACTTGAAGGAGCTATAGAACTTGCAACTAAAATTAAACCCATGTTTTTTGTAGAAATGCATTCAAACAAAGAAATGACGATGGAACAAAATGCAAAAAAGGTTTTAAATTGGTGTAAAAAGGTTTCATATAATGCTTGGTATTTGAAAACTGGAAAAGAATTAATTAATTATGTTGCTATTGCCAAAAGAGGAAAATGTCATTTACTTTTAATCCCGAAGGATACTAATTTCCCTGAATATTTAAAACAAATTAAGCAAAGAGCATCTTTACCCTTAAATCTCGACAATTAATGCTATTCAAATTTTTAAAATACATTCAACCAATAAGTTATTTTAATCTAAAAATAAATGAAAGGTTGATTTTTCCTGATAGTTCCTATTTGCCGATTGATGTAATTGAAAAATTGAATTTGGATAGCTCATTTAAGTCGGTTATAGCATCTAATTTAGATCTTTTCTGGCAAGCAATTCAAAATGGTTATATTGGAGAGTCAAATTCATTACATAAAATTGAAGAAATTCCTTTAGAAGATGAATATCGATTTGTTAGAAAGTATTTTAACCCTGTTTGGGCAAGTTATTGTCTCACTATTAGAGTTTTATGTTTTAAAAATACTATCAAAGAATTTAGTGCTTGGTGGAAATCAAGAAATATGAAAAGAAAAGTACCTATGTATGGTGTTTTTAATGTAAAAGATTGGTATTCTTTTGATTCAGAATTATTAAAGAGTTCCCCTAAAATATCTGTAATTATACCAACTCTAAATAGATATTTATATCTTGAGAAAGTGTTAAATGATTTTGAACAGCAAGATTATAAAAATTTTGAGATTCTTATTATTGACCAATCAGATCAGTTTAATAAAGATTTTTATAAGCAATTTGATTTAGATATTCAATTAATTCGACAAGAAGAAAAAGCGCTTTGGTTGGCAAGAAATACTGCAATTAATAATTCGAAAGGAACCCTCATTGCTTTGTCTGAAGATGACGTCAGAATAAAATCGGATTGGATAACAACACATATAAAATGTTTGGATTTTTTTGAAGCAGATATTTCCGCAGGAGTTTTTTATCCAGAAGGATCAACGATTCCTAAGGAACGTTCTTTTTTTGCAATCGCAAAGCAATTTGCAACAGGTAATGCAATGTTATATAAGGATGTATTTAAGAAAGTGGGGTTGTTCGATCGGCAATTTGAAAAGGGAAGAATGGGAGATGGTGAGTTTGGTTTACGATGTTATTTAGCAGGTTATAAAAGTGTTTCAAACCCATTTGCTAGTTGTATTGATGTGAAAGCAAATACAGGCGGTTTAAGAGAGATGGGAAGTTGGGACGCTTACAGACCAACCAATTGGTTTGCTCCAAGACCTGTACCCAGTGTTTTATATTATTACAGAAAATATTTTGGAAGTAAAATAGCGATTTTGGAGTTGTTAAAATCTGTGCCTCCATCCATTATTCCATATCAATTTAAACGAAATAAAAAATTATTAATTTTAGGATTTTGTATTTCGATACTAATATTTCCATTAATTTTATTCCAAGTTTTAAGGTCATGGAAATTGGCTGGTGTAAAATTAAAGCAAGGTGCATTGATAAATGAGCTCAAATAAAATTTTAATAGTAACCTCTGAATTTCCACCACAGCCAGGTGGGATAGGGAATCATTCATTGAATTTAGCAGTTCAGCTGCAAAAAAATGGCTTCGAGGTAGGTGTTATTGCAGATACTCGTTCAAATGATGGATTGGCAGAACAGCAATTTGATGTTATGTTACCTTTTGAAGTATATAGGACAAAAAGACATTCAATTGCTATAATTACCTATTTTAAAAGAATACTTATTTTTAAAAAGTCAGCTAAAAAGTATGCTATATTGTTGGCATCGGGTAAATTTCCATTGTGGTTGGTTGGTTTTTTCCCTTTTAAGAACAAAAAATTGAAACTGGCAGTAATTCATGGGAGTGAAGTAAATTTAAAAGGTTTTTATAAAAATTATATAAATAAAGCGCTTCTCAAATTTGATAAAGTTGTGGCTGTTTCAAACTTTACGAAATCATTAGTAGCCTCATTAAAATTGAAAAATATATATGTAATACCAAATGGCTTAGTAATTGATGAATTTAACATCATAATTAATAAACAGGAATTAAAAGGGTTCCCTAAATTAATTACAGTTGGAGCTTTAAGCCAAAGAAAAGGACAACATAATGTTATAGAAAAGTTACCAGAATTAATTAAAATATACCCTAAAATTCATTATCACATGGTTGGAATTTTATCAGAAAAAGAGAATTTAATAAAATTAGCCAACAATTTAAATGTTACTAATTATATTACATTTCATGGAAAAGTTTCACACAAAAATCTAATCTCATTCTTGTACGAAAGCGATATATTTGTAATGTTGAGTGAAGAAACAATAAAAGGAGATGTTGAAGGGTTTGGGATTTCATTATTAGAAGCTAATTATATGTCTTCACCAACAATTGGTTCTAAAAATTGTGGAATTGAAGATGCTATTAATAATTATAAATCAGGTATTTTGATAGACTATAAGGATACCGAAGCATTTAAAAAAGCATTGGAAGAAATTTTACAGAATAAAGAGGAATATGTTAAAAATGCTAAAATCTGGGCTATTGAACATTCTTGGGAAACTATTATTAAGAGGTATTTAAAATTGATATAGATAAAACATGGATCGAGTATGAATAGAATAACATTAATTCAAGAAATTTTTAAAAAAACTAATTTTAAAAAATATTTAGAAATTGGATGTGAAAGAGGTTACTCCTTTCTTCCATTAAAGGCTAAATATAAAATAGGGGTAGACCCAAATTTTAATATCCCTAAAAAACGAAAATTGAATTGGTTTTTTAAAGTTCCTGAGAACTTCAATAATAAATATTTTGAAGAAAAAAGCGATGATTTTTTCTTAAATAGGATTAAGTTTTTAAAGAGAAAACAACCTATTGATGTTGTACTAATTGATGGGATGCATACTTTTAGAGCTTCATTAAATGATGTTTTTAATTCTCTTAAGTATTTGAATATAAATGGAGTAATAGTTCTACATGATTGTTTACCTCCTTATAAGGCTGCATCGACTGAATTTTGTCCTACGATAGAAGAACAAAAGGAAATTGAAGGTTGGACAGGTATTTGGTGCGGTGATGTTTGGAAAACAATAGTATACTTACTTAGAAATTGTCAAGAATTTGTTGATACTTGTGTAATTGATACTGATTTCGGATTAGGTGTTATTAGACCAAATTCTAAAACAGATTATAAAAGTTTAGTGATAAATGAAAAATTATTTGCTGAAATAGATAATTTAAGTTATCATGATCTTGAATTAGATAAATTGTTAATGTTGAATTTGAAAAATGTGGATTATATAAAATTGATTATTAAAAGCATAACTTCCAATGCAATTTGAATTACGGTCACAAAATTTAGATTCTTAAAATGAAACTCTTAATTGTTTCGCATACTGCACATCATATTGATGTAAATGGACAAATAGTAGGTTGGGGATCCACAGTATCAGAAATTAATCATCTTTCGAAAATTTTTACTGAAATATACCATATTGCACCTTTACATAAAACCATAGCTCCAAAAAGCGCTATAAAGTATGCTTCAAACAATATTCACTTTGTTGCTATAAAACCAACCGGAGGAAAAACACTACTTCAAAAATTAGAAGTACTGTATAATGCACCCTCAACTATTGCTCTCGTATTTAAATTGTTAAAAAAGGTAACTATTTTCCAATTTAGAGCACCCACTGGTATTGGAGTATACTTAATTCCAATATTAACCTTATTTGTTAAGAAGAAAGGTTGGTTTAAGTATGCAGGAAATTGGAAACAAGAAAATATACCATTGGGTAATGCAATTCAACGGTGGTTTTTGATGCATCAAAAAAGAAAAGTGACAATTAATGGCTTATGGAAGCATGAAGGGAATAATATGTTGGCTTTTGAAAATCCATGTTTAAATGAACAGGATAGAATTCTTGGTAGTTTAGTTGTTAAAGACAAACAATTACCAACTAAAAAAAGTTATTGTTTTGTAGGGGGGCTTAATAAAAATAAAGGGGTTGATAAAATTATGGAAGCTTTTAAAAGGTTAAATCATGAAAGTGTAGATTCCTTGCATGTTGTTGGAGATGGAATTTTAAAAGAACAATTAGAAAAAGTAGCAAGTCAAATTAAAATTCCTATTCACTTTTATGGGTTTTTATCAAAGGATAAAATTCAAGAAATTTATAAAAAATGTCATTTTATACTATTACCTTCTAAAAGTGAGGGATTTCCAAAGGTTATTGGTGAAGCGATGAATTTTGGATGTATTCCAATAGTGTCTGAAGTTTCTTGTATCAATCAATACATTAAACATAATTTTAATGGATTTTTAATAAATCCAATTACAATTGATACTATCAAACAAATGATTGAAGCAAGTTTATCAATGTCTAATAAGGATTTTACAATTCAAATTGCAATAAATTATAAAATTACAGAAAAATTCACCTATAATTATTATTTAGCTAGAATTAAAAAAGAAATTGTCGATATAGTTTAATTTTAACTAAAAAATGATTACTGCACTTTATTTGATTTAGTTCATATTAAGTTTGTAATTATATGTACATACTATTTATGAAGACATAGTAAAGAAAATGTTTTGTAAGTATGTAACTACTTTCATTTTTACTAAATTTGAATCTTAAGGAAAGGACTATATTTAGTTCTGAAATTTTTAAACAAAAAAACGAATCATTGAGTATTAAAAAAACATACAATGTAAATTTAATTTTATCTTTAATGCATTTAATATTTGGTGCATTACTGATTAAAAGACTTCCAATTAAAATATATTCAGCATCCATTTTATTTTTGGGTATTTATTTTATTTTCAAATCTAAAAATAAAAATAATGAAGCGGCACTTTGGTCCGCCTATATGGTTGGTGCTGAAGTATTTTTTAGAATGTCTAAAGGTTTGTTCTTTTATGAGTTCCCTAAATATTCAGTATTACTATTTTTGTTTACAGGGATGTTGGTAGAACAAAGAAAGCATCATGTTTCTATAAGTTTTTTAATTTATATTTTGTTGTTATTAATTGGAATTGCATTTGTTAATATTCCATATACCGAATCAATTAGAACCAATATTGCATTTAATTTAAGTGGACCAGTGGTTTTGGGTGTTTCAGCTATTTATTTTTATAGAAGATTAATTCCAATCAACACGTTATTTAATATGTTATTCGTGATGTGCTTACCAATCATTTCTATGATCGGTTTGTTGTATATGAAAACCCCTGATATAAATGATATTGTATTTGGAGGTGTCTCTAATAGTTTAGCCTCAGGAGGATATGGTCCAAATCAAGTTTCTACACTTCTTGGACTTGGAGCGTTCATATTTGTAATTTATTTATTTTTTAAAAAACGTTTTTTTTCCTTCTTTTATTTAGATATATTAATGTTAATGTATCTAATTTATAGGGGATTGGTGACCTTATCTAGAGGAGGCATGATAACCGCTTTTTTAGCCATTTCAGTTTTTACGTATTATTATATAATTTCATCGGAAGACAAAATAAAAAACATCCTTAAATATGCGGGGATAATTGGTGTTTTTGGAATTGGATTGTGGGTGTATACTTCAGAAGTAACAGGAGGAATGTTAATGAACAGGTATACCAATAAAAATGCACAGGGGATAGAAAAAGAAGATGTAAGTGCTGGTAGATTCGCAATATTTGAAAGTGAATTAGAAGGACTTTACGAAAACCCTTTTTTTGGATTGGGTGTTGGAGGAGGGAAATATTATAGATTGGAAACAATGGATTTGAAAATAGCTTCACACAATGAATTAAGCCGGTTGTTAGGAGAACATGGGTTTATAGGCATTATTATTTTATTGATATTAATAATAATACCAACAAACCATATTTTAAACCAACCCTATTTAGCTAGGGCATTTTTAGCAAGTTTTTTTATATTTTGGTTTTTAACCATTAACCATTCAGCTATGCGAATAGCATTTCCAGGTTTTATATATGGTCTGAGTTTGATGAAAATTACAAAAGATGAAGAAAATACTATACATAGGAAATAATTTATCTAAAAAAACAACATACAATTCTACAATGCTTACGCTAACAGAATTGTTTCTGAAACAGGGATTTTCTGTTATTGTTTCTTCAGATAAGTCAAATAAAATTTTCAGGTTATTTGATATATGTAGTTGTGTTCTTAAAAACCAAAAGAAAGTAGATATACTATTAATAGATACTTTTAGTACGCTTAATTTTTATTATGCTTTTGTAATATCTCAATTGGCTCGTTTATTAGCAATAAAGTACATTCCAATTTTGCATGGAGGAAATTTACCGACAAGATTAGATAATTCGAAGTTTATGTCTAGCTTGATTTTTAAAAATTCATATAAAAATATATCGCCTTCTATATACTTACAACAGGAGTTTAAAACTAGAGGATATACATCGGAGTACATCCCAAACAGTATCCCTATTAAAGAGTATGATTTTAAAGAAAGACAGCATTTAAGTCTTAAACTATTGTGGGTTAGGGCTTTTGACAAAATCTACAATCCGCTGCTAGCTATAAAAGTGTTGCATTTATTAAAAAAGAAGTTTGAAAATATACAGTTATGTATGGTGGGCCCAGATAAAGATGGTTCCTTAAATGAAGTTCAATCTTTAGTACATAAATTAGAGCTGACAACTAATATCACCATTACAGGCGTTCTTAAAAAAGAGGAATGGCATCAACTATCTGAAAGTTATGATATTTTTATAAATACTACAGCTATTGATAATATGCCAGTGAGTGTACTTGAAGCAATGGCTTTGGGCTTGCCAATTATTTCAACAAATGTTGGAGGAATCCCTTATTTAATTAAGGATAAAGAAAACGGAATTTTAGTTCCAGCGAATGATGAAAATGAAATGGCAACTGCTATTATTAATCTGTTAAATAATCCAGAAGAAGCCAATCGGTTATCTTTATCAGCTCGTTTATTTGCTGAACAATTTGATATCGAAATAATAAAAGAGCAATGGTTTAATCTTTTGAAATAAATTATAAATGCTAGCTAAAATTTATTCCGTTTCTCCAGTTTTTATTCAAAATATACTGCTTTCTATATATGGTTATTATTGGAGGAATAGACGTTTTAGTGGTTGTTTTAAAAATAAATTAGAAATTTTTAAAGCACATGAAAAATTTTCTAAAAATGAATGGAAGAAGTACCAAACCTTAGAACTTAGAAATTTATTAATACATGCATTTACAACGGTTCCTTATTATACAGCATTATACAAAAAAAATGGCTTTGAGTTAAAGGATTTTGAGAAATTTGAAATAGACGATTTAAAAAAGTTGCCATATTTAGAAAAAGACGATTTACGAAAACATGGAGCATCTGAACTTTTATCAACAAAAAGAGAAAAAGGGCAGTTTTATGCAAGTAGTGGAAGCACGGGAACTCCAACAGCTATTTATTTTAGTAAAAAGACGCATCAAACTTGGTCTGCATTATACGAGGCTCGGGTTAGAAATTGGGCTGGAGTACATTATAAAATGCCAAGAGCGATGATTGGTGGAAGAAGAGTACTGCCAAATTCTAAATTAAAAAAACCATTTTATAGATATAACAAAGCTGAATCTCAAGCCTATTTTTCGGCATATCACATTTCTGAAACAACGACTATAGATTATGTTAAAGGGTTGTTTGCTTCAAAAAGTGACTATTTAGTGGGTTATGCAATGAGTATTTATTTGTTGGCTAAGAATATTTTAAAGCTTGAAATTATAACTCCAAAGTTAAAAGCGGTGCTAACATCTAGTGAAAAGTTAACTTATGAGATGAGATTAACTATTGAAGAAGCTTTTAAATGTAAAGTGTTTGATGCATATAGTGGTATGGAGGCTTGTGGTTTAATTTCTGAAAACAGTAAAGGAGAACTATTATATAGCCCTGATTCAGGTATTTTAGAGGTAATTGATACAGAAGGAAATGCCGTAAATAATGGAGAAACTGGGGAAGTGATTTCAACGGGTTTTTTAAATTATGATCAACCATTGATACGATACAGAATAGGGGATCGTGTTAAATTATCTGAAGAACAAAATGGAAGCATGTTTAAAATTGATGAGATAGAGGGTAGAGTAGAAGATGTAATAATTGGTAAAAATGGACAACAAATGGTCCGTTTTCATGGTGTTTTTTTAAATATAAAGGCCTTAATTATGGCTCAAGTAATTCAGCAAACTGCTGAGTTAATTATAATTAAATTAGTTGTTGAAAATAATTTTGATATCAATAATGAGCAACTAATTAAAGAGCGCATAATAAGTCAACTTGGTGCAATAAACATTATTTTTGAATATGTTTCAGAAATTGAAAAAACAAAAAACGGTAAATTTAAAGCAGTAATTTCAAATTTGAACAATGCGTAAAAAAGTTATTTGGATACTAAATCAAACAGCTGGAAAACCAGATTCAGGTTGGGGAGAACGTCATTTCAATTTTTCCAAACATTGGATTTCTAAAGGATATAAGGTTAAAATTATATCAGGTTCCTATAATCATCTATTTATAAATCAGCCAAAAATAACGAACTCTGCATTTACACTTGAAGAGGTTGAAGAAAATATTACATTTTGCTGGGTAAAAATACCGAAATACGATGGTGGAAGTATTTTTAAATTATGGAGTATGATTGTTTTTGCGTTTAAAGTACTTTTTTTAAAAAGTTCTCAATTGGAAAAACCAGATATTATTATTGTTTCATCAATGCCAATTTTCCCAATTTTGTCAGGAATTTATTTAAAGAGAAAATTTAAAGCTAAAAAATTAGTAGTTGAAATTAGAGATTTATGGCCACTAACGCCAATGTTTTTGTTAGGATATTCAAAATTTCACCCCATGATTCTTTTAATGGCTTGGATAGAAAAAATAGGTTATAAAAAATCTGATAGCATTGTTTCCTTACTTCCAAATGCCAGTTCTTATATTAATAAAATTTCGGGAGATGCGTCAAAATTTACATGGATTTCTAATGGGATAGATGAAAATTTATTAGCGAATGAACCTTTGTCGAAATCAATAATAGACCAAATACCAACTAATAAATTTATTGTAGGTTATGCAGGCACAATGGGCTTGGCAAATGCGTTAGAGTATTTAATTGAAGCTTCAATATTAATGGTGAATAATGTTGAAGTACATTTTGTTTTAATAGGAAATGGTTATTTAAAAGAAAGTTTAATACAAAAAACTGCTGGTAATTTAAATATCACATTTATAGATAAAATAAACAAAGCTCAGGTTCAAAATATGTTGCATTATTTTGATGTGTGTTTTATAGGAAGAAATGACACTCCTTTATTTAATTATGGCGTTTCATCAAATAAGTATTTTGACTATATGCTTGCTTCCAAGCCGATTTTAGAATCTTCCAATTTTATAAAAAGCCCTGTAGAAATGTCTAATTGTGGAATTACTGTATTACCTGAAAGTGGAAAATCAATTGTAGATGGGATTTTAGAATTTCAAAATATGTCATCTGAAGAACTGAAAGGAATTGGTGAAAAAGGGCTTATATATGTAAGAAAATACCATAACTTTGAATATTTAAGTGATAAATATTTAAATTTATTTTAATGCCCTCAAAAAAGACCCCTTTTTCAATATCTGAGC
>TARA_R110001583_G_scaffold168680_1_pt1 | contig 29193 bp, 29 predicted proteins | sample TARA_R110001583 | Tara Oceans TARA_R110001583 (sample SAMEA4398432) | marine metagenome | biome: Polar Biome; feature: [MES] marine water layer (ENVO:01000295) within the mesopelagic zone...; material: water (ENVO:00002006), including particulate matter (ENVO:01000060) such... | reverse complement strand
CCCCCGGCGGGCGGGGTTCAGTGGCGTGCCCGCCGGGGCCGATGGCACCGGATTTGGGTATCAGGGGGCCTTCACAGGCTTGGCTATCGGGGCTGAGCCGGAAGACACTGAAGCTCGCGCCCAAATCGAAACGGCCTATGCCTATGTCGAGGGCGGCTATGGCGAGGTGCGTCTTGGCCGGGATCTGGGGGTGGCTGCGCGCTTTCAGGAAAATGCACCGTCGGTCTTCGATACGCTCGCCAGTGGCCGCCAATCCCTCGATCCGACGGGCATCGACATGGTTACGACCCGGCATGATCTGACCGGACCCTCCGCCAAGATCACCTACACCACGCCGCGCCTGATAGGCGTTCGTGCCGGCCTGAGTTTCACGCCGAAGGCTGATGTCCGGGGCCTTGACCGGGACGCTGATCGCAACCTGCCGGGCGCGGCGCCGATCACGCTGGTCAATGCGGTCGAGGGCGCGGTCAATGTCTCACGCCTGCTGCGCAGCGAGGGCGTAAGGCTCAGCGGCGCGCTCGGGGCCAGTTCGGCAGAGGTCGAGACGCCGCCCTATGCGTCGGCGTTCTATGGCCGGGTCACGACCTGGTCGCTCGGGGCAAAAGCCGAATTCGAGACCATCTCGATTGGCGCCTCCTGGCTGGCCACCGACAATGGCATTGAGGGAGAGGGTGACTATGATTCATGGACGGCGGGCGTCACCAAATCCCTGGGCGAATATGTTTTTGGCGCAGAATACGGCTGGGGGGCGGACAAATTGACGGGATTGCAGGGAGATGCCTGGAAAATTGGCGTTTCCCACGCTGTCACAAAACATGCAAAAATTACCCTCGGTTACGCCGAAAACAGCCTGAACCTGTCTCAGCCAAACACGTTTGCTCTTTCGACCGGCAAAAATTCCCCTGAGGGGATTGTGATAGAAATCACACTATCGGACTAGAATTGCCGGTCTGTCGGATTCTTAATCTTCTCTTTACCCGCTCCTCTGACTATTTTCCCAATCAGAGGTGCTTAGAAAAATGAAGCTGGGCTTTGCAACAATCGTGATCGCGCTGTGCGCGCTGGCCCTGCCAGCTGCGGCGCAGGATGACGTGCCTGCGCCTGCCATGAAAATGGCAACCCCCAGCATTTCCGAGACCTCTGCGGCCAAGTCCGAATGGTATCGCCAATTCGCGCAGGCCAAGCCGGCCAGTGCCGAACCTGTTTGGCAGGCCCAGGCAGACCGGGAATTCTCGATGCAGTTTGGCGGCGACACACGCTGGCAGCTGAACATCGACAAGGTGTCCCGTAACGACCTGTCTCCGCTTCCGCGTGAAGAAATGCAGGCGGGCGCCACGTTCCGCATCACCCCGCGCTTCTCTGTCGGCGGTGAAGTCAGCGTGGGCGCAGACGAACTGAATGACACATCGACGTGGGAATCCCGCGAAGTCGAAGCTGGCATCCGGCTCAAATCCGCTTTCAAATTCTAGGACCTGAACGGGTCCCTTATCCCTTCTATTGCCGCCAATCCCGCTGCATTGCAGATGCTTGATGCGTTGTGGGAATTCACGCCGCCGAGCCCATAAAGGGGCACGGGGCTATGTTTTGACAGGCTGCGCAAGGCGAAAGCCCCAAGCGGAGACCCGGCCGATGGGCTCTTCGATGGAAACACCGCCGATACGAGCGCCGCATCGAAGATGTGCGCATCAATCTGGCGCAATTCCCCGTGTCCATGCGCACTCACACTCATGAGATCAAACCGTCCCTGCCATTTCCGGGCTTTGTCTTTCTGTGAAAACGGCCAGTGTACGCCCGCTGCGCCGACCTTGATGGCGAGACCAGGATCTGCCGAGATCAGTAGGGCAAGGCCCCGCCGGTTCGCAATGTCGGCCAGCTGGCGAGCCTGCCACAGCCGGTGCGCCGCGCCATAATGGCGATAGATAATGCCCCACCCGGCTGGCAGGTGTTCGGCGATAGATACAGGATCAGGGGTTCGCTGGGGGTCGGTCAGGAAGAGAGCCGGCGGTAGCCAGGACGGCAAATGGCGCCCTGCCCGTCTTGCCGCAGAGATCAGCTTGCGTCTTGCCTCGTCTTGGGGTTTCTGCGCCATCAAGATGACTGATACGGACTTCCCCGGAATTGCCAAGCGCCGCGCCGAGATCCTGAGCGATCTTGCGGGCCTTTCTGAAACTCCGCCCACACTCGTGGCAGTAACGAAGACGCAGCCGGACGGCGCGCTGGAGGAAATCCTGGCGGCTGGCCAGCGCGTGTTTGGCGAGAACCGCGTGCAGGAAGCTTACGCGCATTGGGCAGACCGCCGGGCAGATTACCCGGATCTCGAACTGCGCCTGATCGGCCCGCTGCAATCGAACAAGTCCGAAGACGCTGTGCGCCTGTTCGACGTGATCGAGACGCTCGATCGCCCGAAACTCTGCCGGGAACTGGCCAAGGCTGAAGAGAAGACCGGGCAGAAACGCCAATATCTGATCCAGGTGAATACGGGCGAGGAGCCGCAAAAGGCGGGTGTCGCGCCCGATGGCGTGGAGGAGCTTCTCCGCACCGCCCGCGACCAGGGGCTCGAAGTGGTCGGCCTGATGTGCATCCCCCCCGTGGAAGAACCTGCCGGGCCGCATTTCGCGCTGCTTGCCAAGATCGCCCATAGGCTCGGTCTCACGCAACTTTCCATGGGCATGAGCGCGGATTACGACATTGGAGCACGCTTCGGCGCAACGCATGTGAGGGTTGGCTCGGCCCTGTTCGGACCGCGCGATTACACTGCCTAGAACGAGATTTCGATCTCGGTATCCGGCAGCATCATTTCTAGCAGGGCCAGCAGATCCTCCCGTTCCAGCGCGACGCAGCCTTCCGTGGGTTCGAAATTCGGCCGGGCCACATGCATGAAGATGGCGCTACCCCGGCCTGGCTCGACCGGGTCGTCATTGTAGCCGAGCTCGACAATCACGTCATAGACATGGTCCTCGCGCCACAATTTCTCATGGCTCGCCGTAAAAGGCAGGGACACGGGACGGTTGTACAGAGGGTGCTCCGGGGCGTCGCACCAGCCATCATAAGGCTTCAGCGGGACAAGCGGCAGGCTGGTTGCGGGCGGGTCGAGCCGGTCGGGCCTGAAGAAGACATTCCGGATTGGCCACACGCCCGCCGGCGATGCGCCGTCGCCCTCGCGCTTCTGCGATGCGGTGACCACGCCGCCCTTGCCGAGCACGCACCGCGCCGTAAATCCGGGCCCGGAGAGCTTGCCCGTTTGCGTCGCAGTGAATTTCATGCTCACGGAATGCTCCCAAACTTGTGATTGCGTGTCAGGCAAAGTCTTATGGCATCTGGCGTGAGCTGCAATACACAGCGATGATCGATGTCCAAGGAGATGCCCGTGACAGGTAAGAAGACGATCCTGCTGGTTGATGATGATGCAGATCTCCGTGAAGCCCTCGCGGAGCAATTCGACCTGCATGATGGATTCGAGACCCTGCAGGCGGCAAATGCCAATGAAGGCATCACTCAGGCGCTGGCCGAGCGGATCGACCTTGTGCTGCTGGATGTCGACATGCCCGACATGGATGGCCGCGAAGCCTGCAAGCTGATGCGCCAGAAGGGGGTCCGTGCCCCGATCATCATGTTGACCGGACAGGATGGCGACGCCGATACGATCCTCGGCCTTGAATCCGGCGCGAATGACTATGTGACCAAGCCGTTCAAATTCTCGGTCCTGCTGGCTCGGGTGCGAGCGCACCTGCGTAGCTTTGAACAGTCCGAGGATGCGACCTTCCAGGTTGGCCCGTATGAATTCCGGCCGTCGATGAAGCTGCTCGTGACCGAAGACGGTCGCAAGGTGCGCCTGACGGAGAAGGAAACCAACATCCTGAAATATCTCTACCGCGCGCAGGGCAAGCCGGTGGCGCGGGACGAGCTGTTGTCAGAGGTCTGGGGCTACAACGCCACGGTCACCACACACACGCTGGAAACCCACATCTACCGCCTGCGCCAGAAGGTCGAGCCCGACCCGGCCAATGCGCGCCTGTTGCTGACAGATGCCGGCGGATACCGTCTCCAGCCCTAGACCTTCATCTCGACACTGATCGGCGCGTGGTCCGACGGTTTCCAGCCGCCGCGCCAGCCGAGATGGATCTTGAACGTGTCCAGTTTCGTATCCGGCAGGGCGGCCGGGTTCATCCAGATATGGTCGAGCCTGCGGCCGCGATTGCTCTTGGCCCAGTCCTTCGCGCGATAGCTCCACCAGGAATACAGTTTCTGGTGATCCTCGACGGCGAGGCGTGCGATGTCCGCAAACGCAGCCTGGTTGCGGGAGTCTTCCAGCCGTTCGGTCTCGCCCGGCGTGTGCGAGACGATCTTCAGCAATTGCTTGTGCGACCAGACATCATTTTCATGTGGCGCCACGTTGAGGTCACCCACCAGTACGCGCGGCGTGTTGCCCTGCTTCTTGTAGGCGGGCCCGAGGCGTTCGAGGAAATCCAGCTTGTGGGCGAACTTGTCATTCACGTCCGGGTTCGGCTCATCGCCGCCGGCGGGCAGGTAGATATTGTGAATCTCGACGCCCGCGACTTTCGCAGCGATCACACGGGAATGCCCGTGGCGACAAAGATCGGGAGCCTCAACGCGCTCGATGGGCAGGCGCGAGGCGATGGCCACACCGTGATGACCGCCCTTCTGGCCGTTCAGCACGAGATGCGGCAGGCCCATTTCGCGAAACGCCTTTTCCGGGAACTCCCCGTCCTGGCATTTCGTTTCCTGCAGGCAGATCACGTCCGGCTGTTCGGCGGCGACAAAGGCTTCAACATTCGGCGCGCGCAAGCGGACCGAATTGATGTTCCAACTGACAATTTTGAGAGAGTTCGACATTCACGCTGCGTAACAGTGTTTCTGGAAACGTCAACGCGCCCGAACGCGGGGAAGTTCGGGCGCGCCAGACGCTTGCTTTGCACGTCTCGTCGGGAGGGGAAGGCTCCGACGGTGACAACGCATTAGTTCACAGCGGGGGGGTCAATTGCTGCGCGGGGTATCTGCGTCGTCCACAGTTGCAAAGATGTCACTCCCACAAAAATATTCAAGTGAATATTGTGTTATGTGCTTGGCTGTGTCGCCAGTGCTCCAGTTTTGAGTCGTCTGAGGTCAAAAACGGCCTCAATTCTCATCAAAATCCTTGAGAACGAACAGGCGGGGGTTCAGGCGTTTGCCGTAATTGACGTCCGTCAGCTGGACCTGAGTCATGTTCCCGCCGCTATCCACTGTGCGCCATCCGGTCAGGGCCATGTCGCTTTCCTGCATCAACAGGGTCAGCGTGCCGTCCATCTCACCAGACTGGTCGCGCAGCGTGATCGCGACCCGGCCATTGCCGGTCGTCACGTCGAGCACTTCCGCTTCAGTGGCGAAATCGATCTCGTCATCGAGCAGCAGGGCCAGCGGTGTGGTGCCGAGCGGCACACGGTCCGTAGTTTCCAGTTCGGAATCCTGCAGCGCCACAGTCGTGCCGTCGCTGACAACGAGCAGTGGGGTCGGCGCGTCATATTCGAAGCGCACCTTGCCGGGACGCGACAGGGCAAAACGCCCGGTCGATTCAGTATAGTCCGGGGCAAGCTGCTCGAACGTGCCGCTCGCGGTCTTCACCTTTGCCAGCGCCGTCGAGGCGCGTTCCAGCAGGCGAGACCGATCAGCATCGCTCAGGCCGGCGGGCTGGGTGACTTGGGGGGCGGGGGCTGCGGCCTCTGTGGCCTGCAGGCCCATCGCAAAGGGGGATATGGCGATGGCAGTAATTGCGCCGAGGCTTGCCAGGAAATTTAACATTGTGCGGTCTCCTCAATTCGTTGACCAATGGCCCTACACTTAAGCGCGCCGGCCTTGCAGAAACAGGGCGCGAAAAAGGTATTTTCGTCGCTTTTCGTTGCGCCGTATTCAGCTTCACCGGATCGCATGTCCAGATTGACTGCCAGATGAACACAGCTTGGCCGGTTTGGTATCAGGGCGGCTTCTTGCGAAAAGCGGGTCTCCGGCCCATGTTCGCTGCAGATATTCAAGGACACAGCTTATGACCGATACGGCTTCGCTTCACATCAAGGACACAACCGACCAGGACTTCATCGCCGATGTCGTGGAGGCTTCCGAGCAACAGCCTGTGATTGTGGATTTCTGGGCGCCCTGGTGTGGCCCATGCCGAACCTTGGGCCCGATCATCGAAAAGGCGGTCGAATCCCGCAATGGCCAGGTGAAGCTGGTGAAGATCAATATTGACGAGAACCCGGCCTATGCCGGCCAATTGGGCGTGCGCTCCATTCCGGCCGTGTATGCCTTTGACAAGGGCCGTCCGGTCGACGCCTTCATGGGCGCGCTGCCGGAAAGCCAGATCAATGCCTTCATCGAAAAGCTGATGAGCGGCACCGATACCGGCAAGATGATCGCCGAAGCGCTGGAGCAGGCCGAAGCCGCAAGCCAGGCAGGCGATATCGGTACGGCGGCGCAAATCTATGCGGCTGTGATCCAACAGGAACCGGAAAACGTGACGGCTATTGCCGGTCTCGCGCGCTGCTACCTCGCCAATGGTGACAAGGAGCGCGCCACTGCGACGCTCGACATGATCCCGGCCGACAAGCAAAATGACAGTGCCGTCAAAGGCGTACGCACGGCCATCGAGATGATGGGCGACGCTGCGGCCGAGCCGGACGAATTCGAAGAAGCCCTGTCTGCCGTCCTCGCCAATCCGGATGATCACGAAAAGCGGTTCGAGCTTGCAGAGAAATACGCCACAGCAGGCCGGTTTGGCGATGCAATCGACCATCTGCTGATCATTCTCGGGACCTCGCTCGACTGGGGCGAAGGCAAGGCCAAGGAAAAACTGCTACAGATGTTTGAAGCGGCGGGCGCAACAGATCCGGCGACGGTGAGTGGCCGCCGGCGGCTTGCATCGCTGATGTTTGCCTGAGGGAGCATTCGCTCCACATCTCTTTCAGGCCCAAGCAGAAAGAGGCGCGAGCCCATGACCCAGCCGACCTATACGCGCGTGTCAGACCTGCCGGAGCAGCTGGCCATCTTTCCCCTGCCCGGCGCCCTGCTGTTTCCGCGCTGGCAATTGCCGCTGAACATTTTCGAGCCGCGCTACCTGAACATGGTGGATGACGTCATCCAGGGTGACCGGATGATCGGCATGATCCAGACCGTCGGGGGCACGCGCGCCAAGCCGGATATTGCCCAGACCGGCTGTGCAGGTCGCATCACGACCTGGTCCGAAACCGGGGATGGCCGGTATCTGATTACCCTGTCCGGGATTGCGCGGTTTGATGTTGCCAGCGAACTTTCTGTCATGACGCCTTACCGTCAGGTGGAGGCCAATTGGACTCCCTATGCCGACGATCTGAAGGATGTGCCGCCGGCTCGCCTGCCAGACCGGACCCGCCTCGTGGGCGCGCTGCATGACTATACGGAGACCCATGACATGGCGACCGACTGGTCGGCTGTGGAAGAGGCGCCGCTCGAAACTCTCGTGAATGCCCTCTGTTCGGGATGCCCGTTCTCGGTAATGGAAAAACAGGCGCTCGTTGAGGCGCCCACCTTGAAAGATCGCGCGGAAACGCTCATCACCCTCCTGGAAATGGATGTGTCCGGCCAGGATGGCGGCACGCTGCAATAGAGGCGTTCATGTCTGAAGAGAATGGCAAAGATACGGGAGCCCCGCGCAAGGGCCCGTCCGGGGTCGATCCCCGCCTGCTGGAAATTCTTATCTGTCCGGTCAGCCGCCAGCCGCTGACGTATGACCGCGCCAATGACGAACTTGTCTCGCCCAAGGCACGGCTGGCGTACCCGATCCGAAACGGCATTCCGATCATGCTGGCGGACGAGGCGCGTGATCTCGATGAAACGCAGCCAGCAGGCGAGCCCGCGACATGAGCGATCCGTCCTGGCCGGTACGTCTGGCCTTTCGCAAGTCCGCACAGGAATTGTTCGTCGAGTTCGAGGACGGCACGTCGGGTGTCATTCCTTATAAGCGTCTGCGCGAAGAAAGCCCGTCTGCGGAGGTTCGCGGTCATGGCAGCGGGCCCCGTCCGCCCCAACCGCCTGTGCCGGAGGATATTTCCGTACTCGGCGCTGATCCGGTCGGGCGGTATGCGATCCGCATCAAGTTTTCAGATGGCCATGATTCCGGGCTCTATACCTGGAAATTCCTGAGAGAGCTGTCCGCCGGGGCCTAGCGCATCAGGCTCGGCAAATGGTCCTGATCGGCGCTCGCCTGACGCGCCAAAGCCTGACGCAAGGGCGGGACCCGCTGAGCCACAGTCAGCGCAAGCCCCCGCAAGGGCTTCAGGAAATTGCTGTCATTGGTGAAGGCGCGGTCGATGCCGTCCATGAACATGGCAGCGGCGGTCGCATCGAAGCGCCGCCATTTCTCGTAGCGCTCCAGGCTGACATCCGACCCCGGATCAAGGCCGACATCGCGCGCCTCGCACATCACATCTATCAGGGCGCCAACATCCTTGAACCCGAGATTAAGGCCCTGTCCGGCAAGCGGATTGATCCGGTGCGCTGCATCGCCCAGAAGGGCCGTGCGAGCACCGACCATTCGTGTCGCCAATTGCATGACCAGCGGATAGGCGGAATAAGGCCCGTCAATTTCCATCGGTCCGGCAAACTCTGCGAACCGCGCATTCAGCTCGGCATTGATGTCCTCAACCGGCATAGCGGCAATCGCCTCAGCGGCGCCCCGTTTCATGTACCAGGCAAGGTTTGCGCGATTGTCCGGCATGGGCAGCGTGGCGAACGGACCCTCCGGTGTGAACAATTGGCGGGCAATGCCGCCATGTGGGCGCGTCAGTTTCACATTCGCCGCAAAGACCGACTGGTTATAATCATGCCCTTCGGTCGTGATGCCTGCGGCTTCGCGCACGGAGGATTTCATGCCGTCACACGCGGCGACAAGGCGGGCCTCTATTGGGCGCCCGTCTGACAGCGTCAGGGTGGCCCCGGCCGGACCGGTCTCCATCCCTTCAAACAATTGGCCGCGTATCCAGTCGATCCCGTCGGTTTTCCCGCACGCTTCATCCAGTGCGGTCTGCAGCGCTGCCGCCGGTACCATCTGGCCAAGCGGCTGGCCGTCCGGATCGTCTGGCAGGTCTTCATTGCCAAAAAGCACGCCGGGTGCCCCGAACCAGTGCGTACCGCCGTCAATTGCCTCAAGTCCGTTCAACGGCTCGGTCAATCCGCCCAGGGCCTCAGTCACACCGGCTGCGCCCAACAGGCGCCAGCTGCCACGGACAATCGCAAAGGTCCGCGTGTCCTGCCGTGGCACGGCGTCAGGGTCGCGAGCGTCAATAAGTATTACAGAAAAGCCCCGATTGGCGGCCAGAATCGCCAAGGTCGTGCCCACCGGTCCTGCGCCCACAACGGCGAGGTCATACGTACGGTCAGACTGAAAGGCGGTTTTCGTCATGGCTCTTAGCTAGGTGTCCTCGCACGGATCGTCCAGCGATGATGGAGAATTAGGCGATTCGCCGCATCCCTGCCCACGCTTTGACCATGCCCCATCAGAAAAACCGGTCTGCCCCTATGCCCGTGCGACATTCCTGCGGGCGCACAATCATATCGGTTCTGGGAGAGCACGGGGGGTCCCGAGCTCTGCAGTCTCGTGACGAAGGAGGGGCCAGATGGGCCAAACACTAAAAAATATGATACGCGGAGCAGCTTTGCTGCCGGCCGCATTAATGGTCGGGGCAGCTGCCTACGCTCAGGATGCAGACATCGAGGCGCGGCTTGCTGCGCTGGAAGAGGGCGTTGCGGGAAGCGCCAGCGCCTATGTCGACAACAGCTACTTGTTCCTCATCGGCGGCATCATCGTCATGCTCATGGCGGCGGGCTTCTGTATGCTTGAGGCGGGCCTCGTCCGCTCCAAGAACGCAGCCATGCAGTCCACCAAGAACGTGGCACTCTATTCCATCGCCGGTCTGATGTTTTGGGTCGTCGGCTACAATATGGCTTATCCGGCTGAATCCATTGGCGGCCTGCTGGGCACCACGCCCGGACCATGGGATGGCGGCGACCTCGCCGTCGAAAGCGATGCAGGCTATGCGCCGGCATCCGACTGGTTTTTCCAGATGGTGTTTGTGGCCACGGCCGCATCCATCGTATCCGGTACAGTGGCAGAGCGCGTGAAGCTCTGGCCGTTCCTGATCTTCACGGCCATCCTGACCGCCTTCATCTACCCGATCGTCGTGTCCTGGGAATGGGGTGCTGGTTATCTCGACTCCAAATGGGCCTTCTCCGACTTCGCCGGGTCCACGCTGGTGCACTCGACCGGTGGCTGGGCAGCGCTCGCAGGGGCCATCATTATCGGCCCTCGTATCGGCAAGTATTTCGGCAAGCAGGTCAATCCGATGCCGGGCAACAACATCCCGCTCGCGGCCTTGGGTACATTCATCCTGTGGTTCGGCTGGTTCGGCTTCAACGGTGCCTCGCAGCTTGCAGCGGGTACGGCGGCAGACATCAACTCCGTCTCGCAGATCTTCGCGAACACAAACCTCGCAGCAGCAGGCGGTGTGCTGGCAGCGATGTTCACCACATCGATCCTCTACAAGGGCAAGGTTGATGCAACCATGGTCTTCAACGGTGCGATCGGTGGCCTCGTTTCCATCACGGCCGAGCCGCTGGCACCGACCATGCTCGCGTCCATCCTTATCGGCGGCGTGGGGGGTATCCTGGTCGTTGTGTTCGTTCCACTGCTAGACAAGCTGAAGATCGATGACGTCGTCGGCGCCATTCCGGCCCACCTCGTCTGTGGCATCTGGGGCACGATGATCGTTCCGTTCTCCTATACGAACGCCATTGCGCCGAATGAAGCTGGGGATCCGAGCTATCTTGGCCAGCTGGTCGGCGTGGTCCTGACCGGTGTCTTTGTCATGATCGCCTCTTCGATCGTTTGGTACATCCTGAAACTTACCATCGGTGTACGTCCGACGGCCGAGGAAGAAGAGATGGGTCTCGACAAGGCCGAGATCGGTCTGGAAGCCTATCCGGAATTCGCGAACTAGGCTTTGCGACAGTCCAACAAGAAGCCCCGGCAGATCATTCTGCCGGGGCTTTTTCGTTATCAGGATCAGTGAGGCGATGCCGCCTTAGGATTCATCATCCGGCATGATCACCGTATCGACCGCATGAATGACGCCATTCGAGGCATCGATGTCAGCGGCAACCACAGTCGCGTTTCCGATGGTCACACTGTCACCCGACTTGTTCACGGAGATGTCCGCATCGGCCAGCGTTGCCACGCTCATCTCGCCGTCGGCGATATTGCTGCTCAGGGTTTCACCTTCGACGATATGTGCCTTCAGGATCGAGGTCAGCTTGTCATCGGCTTCGCCGGATTTCAGCTTTGTCACCAGCTCAGGGTCGAGCTTTTCGAAAGCGGCATTGGTCGGCGCGAACACAGTGTATTCAGCATCCCCGTCCAGTTTGTCGGTCAAGCCTGCCTGTTCAACCAGCGCGACGAAGGTGGTGAAGCGCGGGTCTTCCGCAGCCAGGTCGGCAATGGTGCCCTGCATGGCAAGGTCGGCCATGGCGTCGGTCTCGGACGCGTAGTCTGGGCCACCCACACCCATCTCGGTATCGGTCGTGATGTCAGCTTCCGCCGTGGTGGTGTCGTTCATGTCGGCATCCACGGAGCCATCGACTGTGGCGTCTGCGGATTGGGTTTCGTCCCAGTCAGGCGTCTTCACATCGCCGGCCGGATCCATTTGTTCCGGGTTGGTAAGGGCGGGATCATAGGTCTCCTGGGTATCAAGACCGGTTTCCATGTCCGTTTCGGCGCTCATGCTGGTGTCAGCCTCGGCCATGATCATCGTCTGGGTGTTGGTCTCAGTCGTTGCGTCGGACGCTTTCGGGTCTTCCAGCACTTTCAGTTGCAGCGCATTCAGCTCCTCGATCGACAGCTCATCAATGTTTTGAGTGTCAGAAGTTTTTTCCACGCTCGCGGAGGCGTTAACATCCATGTCCGTCGCGTTAGGTTCCTGCGCGGTTGCGGCCATACCTGTTAACAGGGCGATTGTAGCGGGAATGATCAATGTGCGTTTCATCTTGAGCTCTCCTTTGGTGTTGGTCTCGCCCGATCAATGGAGGTGTGGCGGCTCCAGTTCCCAATATTACGGAGATTACACGCGGCTGTGTTGGCTGGATCAGCTTGCCTGATTTCGATCAATTCGGGCCTTATTGGCGATTTTCGAGCCATATTCGGCATCAGGAAAAAGTTAATGCAGCAGATGCACAAGTTTCACCGGCGTTTGCCGCGCGTTAAGCGTGTTGGGGCAAAGTGTGGGCTCCCGCGACACAAGTGGAGCTGCCCCACCTCATGACAGATTATGTTTATACCGAAGACGATATCCCGAGCGTCAGCGACCCGGTCTGGCGGATCCTGACAGGGGCAGCGGCTTTCGGAATAGGCGTCTTTATATGTGGCAGCGTCGGCTCCTACATGCCGAGCGACCCCAGCTGGAATGCGGCGACCGATGCAGAAGTACAGAATCTGTTCAGCGGTCCCGGTGCGATCTTTGCGGATCTGTCGCGCCAGATGCTTGGCTGGTCGGCTTGGGCAGCCGGTCTGGCCATGATGATTGGAGGGGCCATGCGCACAGTCCTGATCGGTGTACCGCGCGTGCGCCGCTGGATGATGGGGCTCGCCTTTGTGCCCCTCTCGGCCGCATTCTTTGCGGCCTGGCCCGTGCCGGAAAGCTGGCCGCTCTCTGCGGGTCTTGGGGGCGTCGTGGGAGACGCGCTCTTCTATTATGCATCCATGCCGTTCCGCGCGCTGCTCCTGCCGTCGCCGAATACATGGGCTGGCGCTGTTCTGGGCATGGCGTCCGCATGGGCGGCGCTCTCTGCGCTCGGCTTCCGCCGCCGCGATGCACACCTCCTCCACCAGGCCGCGACCAAATCCGGTCGCCACGCAGCGCGCCAGGCCACTGGCATTGGAGGCTTCCTGTTTGGCGTCATCTCGCACTTCAAGCCGAAACCGCGCGACCTTGAGGACGAGGAACTGGACGCCAGCCGTGACATGGGCCGCGCCCGTGTCATCAAGGGCGATGACGAATATGTCGACGCCGACTCCTATGACGTCGAGTATGATGACGAAGACGAACTCTATGACGCGGAAGACGAGACCGCGCTCGACGACGACATCTATGATGACGAGGATGACGGGATTGAGCCGATCCAGACGCGCCGCCTCTCGGTCCCCGTCTCCAAGCCGAAACTGCCAAGCCAGCCCCGCGTGACCAAATCGGACCGCCGCCGCAAGTCGACGCGCCTGCCATCCATCGACCTGCTCCAGATGCCGGAAGAGCGCGGCGACACGGTGGACGAGGACGCGCTGCTCGAAAAGGCCGCGCGCCTGACCGACGTCCTGAAGGAATTCGGTGTGCGCGGCCGTATCAAGGAAGTGCGCCCCGGCCCGGTCATCACCCTGTTCGAAATGGAACCGGCACCAGGCGTCAAATCTTCCCGCGTGATCTCCCTAGCCGATGATATTGCCCGCTCGATGAGCGCCATCTCGGCACGTGTCGCAGTTGTGCCCGGCAAGAACGCGATCGGTATCGAGCTGCCGAATGAGGACCGCGATACAGTCTTCCTCCGTACCCTGCTGCAGGCAGAAGCCTATGTCGGCACTCGTGCCAGCCTGCCGATGGCGCTCGGCGAGGATATTGGCGGCGTCCCGACCGTGGTCGATCTTGCCAAGATGCCTCACCTGCTGATCGCCGGTACGACGGGCTCCGGTAAGTCGGTTGGCGTGAACGCGATGATCTTGTCGCTGCTCTATCGCCACTCGCCGGAACAGTGCCGCTTCATCATGATCGACCCGAAAATGCTCGAACTGTCGATCTATGAAGGTATCCCGCACCTGCTGGCGCCGGTTGTGACCGATCCGAAGAAGGCGGTGAACGCCCTGCAGTGGACGGTGCGCGAAATGGAAGGCCGCTACGAGCTGATGTCCAAGGCGGGCGTGCGGAACCTTGCCGGCTTCAATGACAAGGCTGCGAAGTATCGCGCAAATGGTGACGAGCTCGTCCGGAAGGTCCAGACAGGCTTTGATGAGCGCGGCAAGCCGATTTACGAAACCGAAGCTCTGCCAACGGATCACATCCCGAACATCGTCGTCGTGATCGACGAGATGGCCGATCTCATGATGGTGGCGGGCAAGGAAATCGAAGGCTGTGTCCAGCGCCTTGCCCAGATGGCCCGTGCGGCAGGCATTCATTTGATTACCGCGACACAGCGTCCGTCCGTGGACGTTATCACGGGTACAATCAAGGCGAACTTCCCGACACGGATTTCCTATATGGTGACGACGAAGATCGACTCGCGGACGATCCTGGGTGAACAAGGCGCCGAACAATTGCTCGGCATGGGCGACTTGCTCTATCAGGCGCCCGGCAAGAAATCCCAGCGTCTGCACGGTCCATTCGTCTCCGATGAAGAAGTCGGTACGGTTGTTGACTGGCTGAAGGAACAGGGCGAGCCGGACTATGTCATGGACGTTCTCGAAGCGCCGGAAGATGGCTCAACCGGATCGGCCGTCATGGACGCGATGCTCGGCACCAGCACGGGCGATGAAGATGATGACCTCTACGCGCAGGCGCTCGCCATTGTCGTGCGGGACCAGCGTGCCTCGACCTCCTATCTCCAGCGCCGCCTCAAGATCGGCTACAACAAGGCCGCCGGCGTGATTGACCGACTGGAAGAAGAAGGTGCTATCTCAGCGCCGAACCATGCCGGCAAGCGCGAAGTGCTGGCCAGCGCGCGGCCCAGCCCGGAATAGATCCCACAAGCTTTGGTGGGAACGAAGGAAGAGCCTCCATCCGACACAGAAGCGGGTGGGGGCTCGACTCTATTCTGATGTGCAGATTGTGGATGGCACTGTCGCTCCGTAGGCCGATAAATCCGGATACAGATCCAGCAAGGCCAGCGTGACGCCATTGGTCCAGCCAAATCCGTCCTGCAGCGGATATTCTCCTCCGCCGCCCGGCTTCACTTCCGTCACATCATATTTCTCGACCAGCTTGCCGGTCTCGCAATAGGTGCGGGACACGGTGGCGAGCCAGCGCGCGGCAATCTCTTCGGCAAGCGCGTCGTGCCCATAGTCCCTAAAGCCGTTTACCGCGATCCATTGCAGGGGCGCCCATCCATTCGGCGCATCCCATTGCTCGCCGGTCTCAAGCGGCGTCGAAAGCAATCCGCCTGGCGCGAGCAAGTGCGTCAGGGTGAACTCTGCGGTGCGTTCGGCCTGGTCTTCTGTCGCCACGCCGAAGAAGAGCGGATAGAGGCTCGCAGCAGAAACACGTCCCGTGCTGTGGCCGGCTTCCAAATCATAATCATTGAACACGCCGAGCGTCTCGTCCCATAGGAAGGTGCTCATCGCGCGCATGCGGGCTTCGGCGCGGGCAGAGAAGTCGTCCATACATATGACGTCAGCGATCTCCGCACAGCCCGCTTCGATGGCGCGCTCCATGCCGTACAGCAAGGCGTTGAGATCCACCGGCACGATCCATGTGGTCCGGATGGTCGACAAATCCTCGGGGTCTTCCAGCCAGCGTGAGGAGAAGTCCCAGCCACTTTCGGCGCCGGCGCGCAGTTCCCGGTAGATCTCCGCTGGCTCGCGCCCGCTCCGCGCCGCCGTGGTGAAATCCTGAATATAGGATTCGTCGCGCGGCACATTCCGGGCATCCCAATAGCGGTTGAGGACACTGCCATCCTCCAGAACCACCGCGCGGTCCCCCTGCATCCAATATTCATATTCAGATTGCAGCTCCGGCAGGTATTTCGCCCAGCTTTGCGCTGGATCGTCCGGAGTCAGCAGGCCGACCATCGCAAAGAAGAAGGGCGGCTGGGACCGGCTGAGATAATAGGTCCGGTTCGCATTCGGCACATGCCCGACCTCGCGGATGAGCGAGGCGAAATTCTCGACCATGCTGCGCTTGATCGCCTCATGCTCCGGACCGAGCCCGGTCATCGTGAAATAGGAATCCCAGTAATAGACTTCGCGGAACCGTCCGCCCGGCACAATATAGGGCTCCGGCAGCGGAATCAGCGACCCCTGTCCGCTTGCCGCATCAGCCTGCCGTGTCAAATGGGGCCACAGCGCCTCGATATGCTCGCTTAGCGACAGGTCGCCTGGAACAATCGGGTCACGGGCCGCCTCCGGCGTGCTGTCCGGCAGGTCGAAATAGGTCTCCACGAAGGCCGACAGTTCCGCCTGCGTTGCCGGGCGTTTGCGCTCGAAGGCGGCATTGATCATGTCGGTGGGCGCTTTCGGCTCGGCGTCGACCCAATCCTTCGGATCAACCAGCCCGCTCAGCGCAACGCGCTGGAACAGGTCCGGATAGCGTTCAGAGGGCGGCGCGAGACGGGCCAGGTCCGCCTCTTCGGAGACATCCTGCGCAACAGGCGCCTCATCAACGACAGGCGCCGACTGACACCCCGCAACCAGCGCCAGCGAAAGGCCCGCCATGGCCAGCCAGCCCCTCAGGATTTCCGCCGTCGAACGTCCAGCCCTATGTCTCATCGCCTCACCCCATTGGATACATCACATCGTGTCCGACCGCGTCGCACGCCTTCATTACGTCCGAAGACAATTCGAGATCCGCCGCCGCAAGAATATCGGCCAGCTGGTCGAATTTCGACACGCCGACAATCGTCGAGGCGACGAAATCATGCTGCTTCGACCAGGCGGTGGCGAGCGTCACAGGCGACATGCCGGCCTCTTTCGCGATGTCCATGTAACGCCGCGTCGCTTCGAGCGATTTCTCGTTCACGAACCGGTGCGCCATAGCGGCCTGACGCCCGCCCATGTCGAGATAATGCGAGAACCGCGCGCCTTCCGGCCGGGCGTTGTCCTGATATTTGCCGGAAAGCACCCCGCCCGCCAGCGGCGAATACGGGATCAGGCTGACGCCTTCGCGGCGGCACACTTTCGCCAGCGCATCCTCGAAACGGCGATTGTTCAGGCTGAAATTGTTCTGGATGGTGTGATAGCGCACGGCGCCGAGCCGGTTGGACGCCTCGATGCTTTTCATCAGGCCCCAGGCATCTTCATTGCTGCACCCGACGACGCGGATTTTGCCTTCGCGGACCAAATCGTCCAGCGTTTCCATCGTCTCGTCGAAATCCGTCCCGTGATCCGGCCAATGGGTCTGGTAGAGATCGACATAGTCGGTCTGCAGCCGGGTCAGGCTGGCATCGATGGCGCGGCGGATATTGTGCCGGTCCAGCGCCGTCATCTCGCCACGCTGGGATCCCTTGATCCAGCCATGTGACGGCCCGCACACCTTGGTCGCCACGATGAGGCGGTCGCGATCCTTGGTCTTTATCCACCGGCCGAAGATTTCTTCGGTGCGTCCGGCCCATTCGAGCTTTGGTGGCACGGGATAATTCTCGGCAGTGTCGTAGAAATTGATCCCCGCCTCGAAACTGGCATCGAGAATCCTGTGGGCTTCGGCTTCATCGGTTTGAGCGCCGAAGGTCATCGTGCCCATGCAGATGTCGGACACGTAAATGGCGCTCTTGCCCAGGCGGCGGTGTTTCATGGCGGTGACTCCCTTTTGCGAGGACAAGTCTAGTGCCTCTGGCCGGAATGGCCAGCGATGCCTTAGGGACCGCTTCGTTCAACGGAATTGATGCAGCCCTGCGCTTCCAGGATATCGAGCGCCGGAGCCAGGTCCGCCTCATAGCGTTTCCACCGGGCCAGCGCGCGCGTGTAGAGCGGTTCGCGCACCTGCGCCGAACTGGCCGTGGCGACCGGCGCGGCATTCTGGTGAAAGTCCAGGCATTGTGCCTCGAAGGGCAGGCCGCAGAAATCGAGCAGACGCCGTGTCTGGCCCTCAATGTCGCCAACGACATCCTCATAATGGACTTGCGTGAACCGGTCGGCGGGGAGCGATGCGCTGAAGTGCCGGATCATGCGGTCGAAACCGACATAATAGTGGGCCGTGGTCTCGAGATTCAGCGCGTAGTCATAATAGGGAAAGCGCGTCGCAAACAATTGCCGGTAATTGCTCAGCACCGTGTCGGCAGGGTGGCGCCGCAGGCAGATGATGCGCGCATCGGGCAGGGCCGCCAGGATGATCGGCGCATAGATCGCATTCAGCGGCAGCTTGTCGATGAATCGTCCGCTAAGGCCCAGCGTCGCCTCGACTCGCTGCATGTACATCCGGCCGAGTACCGGCATGTCCACCTGCGCGGCGGACTGCAAGGTCTCGACATCAAGCACATAGTTCGACCGTGTGCCCGCAAGCTGTTTCAGGCTGATCCCGAAATCAGCGAGTTCGCCGGCAGACGTCACCTTGCTGTGGCTCGACAGGATGCGGTCGACCAGCGTGGTCCCGGTGCGCGGCATCCCGACGATGAAGATCGGACGAGCCCCGGCATGGCCGCCGGCTGTCGGCAGGGCCGTTGTCTTCTCTGCGGCGGCAAAGATGGCGTCATCAAATGCCGCATCATGTTTTACCTCCGCCCATTTGGCCGCCTTCGCCTTGGCGAGCCATGCCATCGCTTCGGCAGGATGGTTCAGATCCTCGTGCGCCTTGGCCAGGGCGTGACCGATCCGCAGGGCATCATCGGCATTCTTGGCGACAGACGGAAACACCGCTTCCAGTTCCGCGATCTGGTTGTCTGTTTCGGTCTGTTTCGTGATCTGCGCGATGGCAGCCTGGGCGCGCGTGTCTGACGGATCAAGTTCCAGGCATCTGCGATAGGCAGTGCGGGCCTCGTCAATCTGACCGGCAAACTGCAGCGCCGCGCCGAAATTGTACTGGTAGGCGGCAATGTCCGGTTCGGTCGCTGTGGCGCGGCGATAGAAATCGAGGGACCGGTCATGCAGGCCTGCGCGGCTATAGACGACGCCCAGCGTGTCGAGAGTGAACGCATCTTCGGGCGCGAGCGCTGCGGCAGCGTCCGCAGACCGGACGGCGGCGTCGCGCCGAAGCAGGGCCATCTCACTGCGCGCCTTCTGGGCAAATACATCCGCACGCTGTGGACCGAGCGTCAGGGCACGGTCGAACAGGTCAATCGCCTTTGCGTGATTCGTATGGTCTGCCGTCAGAATACCCAGCAGGTAGAACGCCCGCGCCTCGCCCGGATCGTGTTGCAGCGCAGCCATGCAATCTGCATGCGCCTTCCGGTATTCCTTGCGGGACAGGAACTCAGCTGCCCGATCCAGAAGCGCACGATTTGGCGAAGATGCCCAATTTTTAGTCAGCTGCTGCTCCTTCATACCCGAACTGCCCCAAAGGGGCGCATGTCTGTGCCAAAAATACTACGCCGGAGGAATAAACTTGCGGCCATGTGGGTAGGCCGCTTGTACCAAATTCTTCCCTGCTTCCTAATGCTGGAGGTGAGGTAGGAACTATAGGAGTTTCTACAAATGTCTAAATCTAGTCTATTGCGGCAAACCAGCCTTGCCGTGCTCGCGACCGGGGTTGCGTGGGGCGCTGCTGCCCAGGAAGACGCTGCCAGCGACAGCGAATTGCGCGCCCAGACCATCACTGTGACGGCCACCCGCCGCGCCGAAAGTGTCCAGGATATTCCGCTCAACATCGCCGCTGTCGGCGGTGAGCAGATCGAGGAGCAGGGCTTCGACGAACTGTCCGACATGCTGTCCTACGTTCCGGGAATCAATGTCGTTGATCGCGGCGGCCGCCAGGGCAACCCTCTGATCGTCCGTGGCCTGAACGCTGATGGTCTCGGTTCAGGCGATGGCAATAATGATGGCGGCGGAACGGTGGCCACCTATATCGGTGAGATTCCGGTCTTCGTGGACCTGAAGCTCAACGACATGCAGCGCGTCGAGGTCCTGCTCGGGCCCCAGGGTACGCTGTATGGCGCCGGAACGCTGGGCGGCGCGATCCGCTACATTCCGAACAAACCGGACTTTGATGGCGACCTTCTGGAAGTGCGTTCGGAATTCTCGAAATATTCCGAAGCCGGCTCCCTCAGCTATGAGACGGGCCTGACCTTCAACAAGACCTTCGCGCCAAACTTCGCCATCCGTGGCTCCGTCGACTATGAAGACGATTCCGGCTTCATCGACTATCCGTACATCGTGCAGGAAATCGGCGTCTCCGACCCGGATCCGGACTTTACTGACCCGTCTGACGTTGCCGCAAACCTGCGCGGCGTGACCGATGCCAATGGCGAGCGGACTCTTTCCGGCCGCCTCGCGGCGCGCTGGGAGCCGACCGACTGGCTCGACGGTACGGCGACGTATTACTATCAGAAGTCCGAAATCGATGGCCGTCAGGGCTCCAGCTGGCGCAGCACGCTGCAGACTGGCAAGTATGAACTTGCCAAGCGTGTGGAAGAGCCGAACGAGATCACCAACCAGTTGCTCGCGCTTGAGCTGACAGCCGATCTCGGCTTTGCGGAGCTGACGTCTGCCACCGGCTATTCCCGGTTCGACGACAATGGCCAGCGCGACCAGACCGACCTCCTGATCTCGCTCGAATACAGCTATGAGCTGTTTCCGACCTTCACCTCCTTCACGCATGAGAAGGGGCGGGAGAATACATTCAACCAGGAAGTTCGTCTTGTTTCGACCACCGACAGCCGGTTCAACTGGATTGTCGGCGCGTTCTACAACAATTCCGACGTGACCTCCTATTCCCAGGAATACACGCCGGGCTATGCGGACTATGTCGGCTTCGACCGCCCGGATGATCTGGAATATTATTCCCAGTTCTATTCCAAACTTGAGGAAGCTGCGCTGTTCGGCGAAGTCGGCTTCGACATCACCGACAGATGGACCGTTACGGTTGGCGGCCGCTATTATGAGTATGATCTCGAATCCTTCAGCGATGTGGACTTCCCGCTGTTTGACGCCTTCCCGGATTATCTCCAGCCGGTCGGCATCAGTGACATGGAAGACAGTCTGAAGGCTGACTTTGCTGCGGGTAGCCCGAACGGTACCGAGCGAACAAGCCAGTCGGATGACGGAACATTGTTCAAGTTCAATACATCTTATCAGGTCACCGATGATGTGCTGGGCTATTTCACGGTCAGCGAAGGCTACCGGATTGGTAACTCGAACGGTATCGGCGTCTGCCCGGACTATGATCCGACTGACAACCAGCAGGGCGCCTGCGCGCTCCTGCCCGGCCAGCAATTCGGTCCAGGGACGGGCGATTTCTCCACCCGGGACGAGAGCCAGTTTGGGCCGGATACGACGACCAATTACGAGCTTGGCTTCAAATCGACGCTCATGGATGGCCGTGTCACCCTGAACGGTGCGGTGTACTACATTGAATGGACCGATCCGCAGCTCAGCTCTGCCACGATCAACGCCTCCATCCCGATCACGGTGAATGCGGAAGGTGCTGAATCCAAGGGCTTTGAAGTCAATGGCGCATGGGCCGTAAGCGAGAATCTCTCCGTACGCGGCAGCTACAGCCATTCCGAGGCGTCGCTGACCGCAGATGCTCCCGGCCTCGTTGGCACCATCTCGCCTCCGGGCTTCGGCACAGTCCTGCTTGATGGCCGCGATGGCGACCGTTTGCCGGGCTCACCGGAAGACCAATTCGCGGTCTTCGGCACTTATGTCATGCCAATGGAGAATGGCGCCGAGCTGGCCTTCAACGCCGGCTACACCTGGCAAGGCGACGTGCTCAGCCGCACGGGTGGCCTCGGCGATGGCCTGACGCTCGATTCCTTCGGGCTGGCGAATGTCTCGGCCGTGTATGACACCGGCGAATGGCAGGCGACCTTCTTCGTCAACAACCTCTTTGACGAGTTCTACGAGACCGGCGTCGTCGGCACGAATCTCTACAATCAGGTGTTGACGGATGATGATGGTGGGCCTGTCTACCAGCGGACCTATTACACTCATGTCGGCGCGCCGCGCTCGATCGGGGTCCGGTTCAAATATACGTTTGAATAGTCAGCTCCCTGACTGTTCCAAAGGTCAATCCCCGGGGTCGCCTGTCATGGGCGGCCCCACCCTTTTCAGGCTTGGATTTTTCAGGCCTCGTCCAGCAAAACGGTAAAGTCCACCACTTCAAACCCATGCCCGGTTGCGCGGGCAAAGCGTTCCAGATCGTCCCGCGCAATCGCCGTTGTCCCGGTATTGGTCAGCGGGTGGAAGTTGACCGGATCGTGCGCCATCAGCGCGGCATCGACCAGAAACCGCACGCGCCCTTCCCGGTCATTCATCAGGGCAAACGCCGTCACTGATCCCGGTGTGACGCCCAGCAATTCTTCCATCAAGTCCGGCGGGCCAAAGGACAGCCGCCGCGTGCCGATCAGCCGGTGCAGCCGGTTCAGCTTCAGCTCGGAATGTGCCTCCGCCGCGATCAGGATAACCGCGCCATCCTTGTCCCTCAGGAATAAATTCTTGGTATGCCCGCCTGGCATTGAGGCTTTCAGCTCCCGGCCTTCCTCCACGGTAAAGACGGGCGCGTGCCAATGCGTGGTATGGGCGATGCCCAATTCGTCCAGATAGGCAAAGAGATCATCAGGGGTTGCGGTCATGGCGCCCTTTGGGCCAAGACTTGAGCCTCCCGTCAAGCTCCGCTCCGGATACCGCTTTCATGCATCTCGATTGCTACAAGATCTACGACGTCGCGCCACAGCTCGTGCCCGCGCGCTCCAACCGTGACTGGATGGACGCTTTCACCGATCGTCACCCCTATCGCTGCCTGCCGCTGACCATGGCCAATTCCACAGGCTGGGAATTGCTCTGTCCGATGGACATCAAGATCAAATGGAATGGCGGCAACCGGAATGAAGACATCCAGCTGCTCACGCGAGGCGATCCGAAGGCGATTTCCAGCTTTGCCGATGCCCATTTCATGCGCGGCATCGTCACCTTCCATACCGGCCACCTGTTCCGCACCCCGCCCGGCTGGGGCGTCTGGGTCACCGGCCCGCCGAACTGGCCGAAGGATGGGATCTATCCGCTGACCGGCCTGGTCGAGACCGACTGGCTGCCCTTCCCGTTCACGATGAACTGGCAGATGACGCGCCCCGGCGAAGTGATCTTCGAAAAGGACGAGCCTTTCGCCTTCATCACGCTGATGGAGCACAAGAAGCTCGAAGAGGTCCAGCCGGAGCGCAAATTGCTGCGCTCCAATGAGGATCTGGTGAAGGAATACAATGCCTGGTCCGAAAGCCGGGCAGACTTCAACAAGCGCCTGAAGGGCGGCGAGGAAAACGCCATGAAGGAACGCTGGCAGCGGCATTATATGCGCGGCGAGAAACCCACCGGCGACAAGGCCGACGCCCACCAGACCAAACGCCGCCTGAAAGCCCCGAAAGACGTCTGAGGGTGCAGAGGACCAGAGCCTCACTTCCCAAGAGCTTTCTGGTGGATGCCCTATTGTTTTCAAAGCTGTGGTCTGTAATTTGCGTGGAGACCACACTTTCTCTTCGGGCTTTGGGGCTAGCTACGTGAAAACTTATCCGGGCGTTACGTTCATCATGGAATGGGAGAACGCCAAACTCTCAGAAGCCGACCGGGCCGAGGCGATGCTTCGGTGTGTATCAGGTCAGATTGCAGACTTGGACGGCAGCTTTGACGGGCGGCCCGAAATCCTGATTCTCCACGACCCGGAAGCGATCGCTACAGACACCTTGAGACAGTTTGTGACATCCGGCTGGAATGCGGATGCAGAGGTCGACCTCCGGATCGAGGCGGCGCGGGGCCTTGAATATTATGAGCAGAAGAATCTTGGCGCGACGCTCGCGACACGGCCCTGGCTATGTTTCATCGACAGCGATGTGATTCCTGAGGACGGATGGCTCGAAACCCTTCTGGAGGCGCGCCGGACCAGCAATGCCGTCATCGTCGGCGGCCAGACCTATGTGGAGCCGCTTACCCTGACGGACCGGGCCTTTGCCCTGTTCTGGTTCTTCCCGCCAAGGTCATCCGCGACCGAACCGTATGAAAGTGACCGCTTCTTCGCCAATAATTTCATGATCGAAAGAGAGACCTTCCTCCGGTCGCCCTTCCCGGACAGCGAGCTTGTGCGCGGTCGGTGTTATGTGCTGGCCGACCAGTACCGGCGGGCGGGAGAGCGGATCGAGATCTGCCCGGCGGCGCGTGTGTCCCATCCCCCTCCGAACGGGATCAGCCATTTCCTGAAACGGGCCGTGATCGACGGGCATGATTCCTGGGTCATGGACCGGACCCTCATGACGGATCGTGACAAGCGCCCTTCCCTGTTTCCGCTGCGTGCCGCCAAGTGGAATGTGTCGAATGCCTTCGCCAGCATCAATGAGGGGGCGGAACACATGGAGCTTGGATTTGCGGGCCGTCTGTTCGCGAAAGCGCTTGCCACGGTCTATTATGGCTTGGCCATGTTGGGTCAGATCATGTCCCCCCTGGCGCCGTCCTTCGTGCGCCGGGCCTTTAACGTCTAGCGCCCGGCCTTCTCGTCAATTCCGCTGATGCCTTGCCGCTTTTCCAGCGCGGCGGCCACATCGTCGAGGCTGACGCCTCGTGATCTGAGCGCAACGAAGGCATGGTAGAGCACATCTGCCGCTTCGCTCGCCACATGTGCATCGCTCTCGCGGCGGACCGCTTCGGCCAGTTCCTGACCTTCTTCGTGTACCTTCTCCGCGCAGGCTTCGGGCCCCTTGGCCAGCAGTTTCGCCGTCCATGAAGTGGAGGCGTCACCCTCTTTCGCGCGCGCGTCGATTGTGGTGCCGAGATGGGCGAGTGCCGCAGCCAGGCGGTCAGAAGAGCCGAGATCTGTCATGGCCTTGGCTTAGCGCACTTACGCGACGTGAGGAAGCGCGGGCGCTTGACGCGGGGGCCCGTGCGCGCACTTTAATCCCAGGAAACGCCATCAGATCAGGAAGAGAGTCATGAAAGACCGGGTCTCAATTAACATGCTGGACGACGGCATTGCCGACGTTCGCTTCATCCGCACCGACAAGATGAACGCCCTCGACCCTGCCATGTTCGACGGGATCAATGAGGCCATTGCCCAATTGAAAGAGACCAAGGGCCTGCGCGCCGTGGTCGTCTCCGGCGAAGGCCGCGCCTTCTGTGCGGGCCTCGATCTCTCCAGCCTTGGCAGCGAGTCCGGAAGCGAAAACTCCAAAAGCGTCACCGGCAGCAAGAACACCTTGTCCGACCGCACGCATGGCATTGCCAACCGCGCGCAATATGTCGCCTGGGGCTGGCGCGAGATTCCGGCGCCGGTCATCGCGGCGGCGCATGGCGTGGCGTTTGGCGGCGGCTTTCAGATCCTGTCAGGCGCGGACATTCGCTTCGTCCACCCGGACACGCGCTGCGCCATCATGGAACTGAAATGGGGCCTCGTGCCAGACATGGCCGGCTTTCCGCTCTGGCGTGGCAATGTCCGCGATGACGTGTTGCGAGAGCTGACCTACACCAACCGCATCTTCAACGGCGCCGAGGCGAAGCATATGGGCTTTGCCACCCATGTCTCGGACAACCCGCTCGATGACGCGATGGCGCTTGCGAAACAGATCGCCCTGAAGAATCCGGACGCGATCAAGGCCTCCAAGCGGATCTTCAATTCCATGCAGGATGCGACCGATGCCGAATTGCTGATGGCGGAATCGGCCGAGCAGGACAAGATCATCCGTACACCGAACCAGATGGAAGCGGTGTTTGCCGAAATGCAGAAGCGCAAACCCGCCTTTACGGACTAGGCATCCTCGCCATTTGCCTGGCTGAATGCGGCGAAGGCTTCTTCGCCCGTCAGCTTCGGCGTGTCATTGGCCAATTCGTAGAAATCCGGCTTCTCGTCGATGAAGATCTGCTGCGACAGCTTTGTCAGCTTCGCGTCCTGGAACAGGCCGGCTGACAGGGCGAAATGGTCGTGGAACTTCAGATGGTAGTAGAGATGACTGCCGCAGATCTTGCAGAAGGCCCGCTCGGCCCAGTCCGATGACTGGTATTCCGCGATGTTGTCTTCGCCCTCGATTTCCAGCTTGCCGTCATGGTCGACCGTGAACAGTGGCGCGCCGCCCCAGCGCCGGCACGTCGCGCAATGACAGGCCGCAACCTCGCTGATGTCCGGCACGGTGATGGTGACCGCGCCGCAAAGACAATGACCCTTCATGACTGTCTCCCTCCTGCTTGTGTAAGCAGTCAGACTACTCCAATGCGGGCGGAGCTCAATTGAAGGCTTTGTGACGTTTCGGTCAGAGGGGGCGGACGGGCGCTCCGCCCTGGGCCAGGGCGGAGCGCGCCTCGGCAATCGTCGCCTCTCCGAAATGGAAGATCGAGGCGGCCAGTACCGCCGTTGCCCCGCCTTCGATCACGGCGGGCGCAAGATCTTCCACCTTGCCCGCGCCGCCACTGGCAATGACGGGAATGTTTACCGCGCCGGTGATCGCCTTCAGCAAGGGCAGGTCATAGCCCGATTTCGTGCCGTCCCGGTCCATGCTGGTCAGCAGGATTTCTCCCGCCCCGCGCGCCTCGGCTTCTTTCGCAAAGGCCACCGCGTCAATGCCGGTCTCTTTGCGCCCGCCATGCGTGAAGATTTCCCAATGGTCGCCTACGGCGCGCGCATCGATCGCCACGACGACGGCTTGCGACCCGGCCTTTGCCGCGCAGCGCGCAATCACGCCGGGGTCAGCCACGGCGGCGGAATTGATCGCCACCTTGTCGGCGCCCGCGCGCAGCAAGGCCACCAGGTCTTCCGCACTGCGCACCCCGCCGCCGACGGTCAGCGGCATGAAACATTGCTCCGCCGTCGCCGAGACGATGTCCATCAGCGTGCCGCGCCCTTCATGCGTCGCCGAGATATCGAGGAAGCAGAGCTCGTCCGCCCCCTGCGCATCATAGGCTTTCGCCAGCGCCACCGGGTCGCCCGCGTCTTTCAGGTCCACGAAATTGACGCCCTTGACGGTGCGGCCGTCTTTCACGTCGAGGCAGGGGATGATGCGGGTCTTCAGGCTCATGCCCCGCCTTTAGCGCCCGGCGCCGGCAAAGGAAAGCGCCTTGCAGGTCTGTAACGGAACAGGGGGCAGGGGCCATGCATTGATTAGGTGAATGCGACGGCGATGGTGCCGCGCATCATGACAACGCGAACCACAGGAGACACGACTATGAAACGTCGCAACCAGTTAATGATCGCTGCCGGTATCCTGAGCGCAGCGGGCGCCGCCTTTGCCGGCCAGAAATACGGCCGCAAATTCCTCCGCCAGCACCGCCAGGATGCAGACGAAACATCTGCGCAGAACGGCGCCGACACGTCCGGCGAGTTCCGCCAACACAAGGGCGTCTCCAGCCCGCATGGCGGCCCGGTCACCGCGCACTGATTTCGCGCCAAAGCCGATGAAACAAGGGCCGCAGCCCATGCGGCCCTTTTTCGTGCGCGCCATTCTGACAAGGGTTTCACTCAAGCCGCCGCGCCTCCTGTGCTATACTCCCTTCATGGCGGGCCTCCGCCCGCCCTCGCCTCACCAGCAAGGGAGACACGACATGAATCTCTGGAAAACCATGCGCCGCGCCGCCGATGCGGCCGCAACACGGCCTGAAGAAATTTTTCTCCGGCAGGGCCTGCGCCATGCGCGCCTCGGCGACAGCGAGCTTGACCGCGCGCCGGATGCGCCGACCCCGTCGGATATCGCCCACGCCCTGCGCACCCGGCGGATGATGCCGCCCGTGCTGGGCCGCCGCTAACGCAGTTACGGGAACCGGCAGGCCCGCGCGCGCATTGATTGGGGGACCCCATCCCGACAGGAGCCCTCTGATGAAACTCTGGAAACAACTCGCCATCGCCGCCGGAACCGCTGCCCTCACCACGGCCGTAGGCTACGCTGCCAAACGGGCCGTGCTGACCTATCTCGGTCGCGGCACCCATAATGGCCCCCGCCTGATCCCGGCCGTGGCCGAACACGTCACCAGCGTCGCCAACCAGCCCCGCCGCATGCGCCGCTGATCCCGGCGCGCCCCAAAACCCTCCCGGCCGGCCCCGTACAGGGCCGGCTTTTTCATGTTCCGCGCCCTTCCAGCCTTACCAGACCCTTAACAGGGCCGGCCGATTTGGCCCTGCGCGCTGGCGGGGGATTTAACCACATGATGTCATAGGGGGGTGTCAGGGGGACGAAACCATTGCGGATGTCTGAACGAAATATTGCCTGGGCCGTGCGCGTCGGAGCGTCGGTGACACTGCTGGTCCTGCTTTGTGTGGTGACGCCGGTCTATCTCTGGATCCGCGCCCATGGCGAGATTGACGGCACGGCAGCCCTGACCTTCGCCATCGTCCTGCCGCTGACCATCACGCCCACGCTCAGCGTCATCATGCTGCGCACCCGGCTCAAGGTTTACCGCCTTGCCGAAGAGAATTTCCGCATTGCCCATATGGACGAGTTGACCGGCCTGCCAAACCGCCGAGCCTTTTTCGAGGGGGCCCGCCAGCTCCAGGCCCGCGCCGATTTCACCCAGCGCCTGTTCTTTTGCGCCATTGCCGATGTGGATGATTTCAAGCGGGTGAACGATACGCGCGGCCATGATGTCGGCGACCATGTCCTGCGAGAGATTGCGGCCCTGCTCAACACACGCGCGCCGGACGACTGCATTGTCGCGCGCCTCGGCGGCGAGGAATTCGCGCTGGCCGGCATCTTTGCTTCTGAGGCCGAGGCCAGCGAGGCGTTTGACCGTCTCGTGGCGCAGGTCGCGGCCGCATCGGTCCAGATTGAGGGCGGGCGCCTGTCGGTCACGATCAGCCTCGGCTATTGCCGCGGTCACCGCTTGAACGAGATTTCCACCCTCCTGTCGCGCGCCGACCGCGCCCTCTATGTCGCCAAGAATTTCGGCAAGAACCGCGTCATGAGCTACGAAGCCGCCGCCAAATCCGAAGCCGACGCCGCCTGACCCCTCCTGTCATTCCGGAATTTGCGCAAGCAAATATCCGGGACCCACTTCCCCCTCTCCCCGTCTCTCCGGCGCACGCCGGAGTCTCGCGCGGCTGGCTCCGCATAGTTTCTGCAAGAGACCTCGGCATCCGCCGGGGAAGCGGTGTTTGTGGGAGAGAGATAGGCTTTTCCCCCCGCAGGCCCCTGCGTAGGCAGGGGCCCATCTCCGGATGTTTTCTCCTGTGCATGAGGGAGCAGCAGGAGATGGATACCTGCATTCGCAGGTATCTTCGGAGGTGAGGTTTTGATCCCGTATCCGTCTGATACCCCTCCGCGCCATACTATGCCCCTGCCCCCACAGGAGCCGGATCAGGTACCGTTCTGGTTGTG
>TARA_R110001583_G_scaffold112186_1_pt1 | contig 29195 bp, 33 predicted proteins | sample TARA_R110001583 | Tara Oceans TARA_R110001583 (sample SAMEA4398432) | marine metagenome | biome: Polar Biome; feature: [MES] marine water layer (ENVO:01000295) within the mesopelagic zone...; material: water (ENVO:00002006), including particulate matter (ENVO:01000060) such... | reverse complement strand
TTATTTTGTAACTGGTATGCTAGTTCCACTTATTATACCAATTGATACTCCTTTATGGATGCTTACAGTTTCAATTATTTTTGGAGTTGTTATTGGTAAAGAAATTTTTGGTGGTACAGGAATGAATATTCTAAACCCTGCTTTAACAATTAGAGCATTTTTATTCTTTGCATATCCAACTTGGATGAGTGGAGATAAAGTTTGGGTAACAGGTGCAGTTGAAAGAGCTAAAGAAATTGCTGGAGGAGCTGATTTAGATGCTATTTCTGGGGAAACCGTATTAGGTGGCTTAGCACAAGGCAACCAGGTAATCCATACCATTTCAGATATGTTCTTCGGTTTTATTCCGGGTTCAGTTGGTGAAACATCTACCTTGTTAATAGTATTAGGCGGAATCTATTTAATTTATACCAAAGTTGCAAGTTGGAGAATTATGTTATCCGCTATACTTGGAGCTATTGTAATGGGATTAATTTTTAACGGAGTTGTTGCTGCAGATTGGATTACTGAAGGAAGTAAATTTTATGCATTAATGAGCACCGAATACTGGCACCATTTATTAATTGGTGGCTTCGCATTTGGAGTTGTATTTATGGCAACAGACCCAGTTACTGGTTCACAAACTAATAAAGGGAAATGGATTTACGGTTTCTTAATTGGATTTTTATCCATATTAATTCGAATTTTCAACCCAGCCTATCCAGAGGGTGTAATGTTAGCAATTATATTAATGAACGTATTTGCACCTACCATTGACCATTATGTGGTTCAAGGGAATGTTAAAAGAAGGTTGAAACGTTTAAAAGCAAAAACAGTATAACAAATGGCAAGAAATACTGAAAGTAACGGGTATACTATAATCTTCGCAACTGCGATGGTTTTAATAGTAGGTACATTATTAGCGTTTTTAGCATCTTCTTTGAAAGATAAAATAAACGAAAATAAAAGAATTGAAAAGCAACAAAATATTTTATACGCTATGGGCGTAAATGAAAATGATGAAAGTAGTGTTGCTTTTGTTTCTAAAAATATTGTTGGTGAAGAATTTTCAAAATACATTACAAAACAAATTGTAATTACTGGAACAGAAACTACGGAAGATAATAATGCTTATTTAATTGATCTTAAGAAAGAAGCAGCAGCAGCTAAAAATTCAGCTTATACAAGGAGATTACCACTGTTTATTGGAAACAAAGAAGGTAAAGAATATTACATTGTTCCAGTAAGAGGTAAAGGTTTATGGGATGCAATATGGGGCTATGTCGCTTTAAACAATCAATTAGTAATTCAAGGAGTTTATTTTGATCACGCAGGTGAAACACCAGGATTAGGTTCTAACATAAAAGAACGATTTTTTATGGACGATTTTATAGGTGAACATATTATGGATGGTGACACGTTTAAAGGTGTAGCAGTTTCAAAAAGCAATGTAGATCCTAAGAACTTGAGAAAAACTGATTTTGCGGTTGATGCTATTTCAGGGTCCACAATAACAGGTGATGGTTTGGCAACAATGCTTAAAAAAGACTTAAAAATGTATATACCTTATTTACAAACTTTAAAGCAATAGATTATGGGACTTTTATCAAAAAAAGATTTAAAATTAATTACAGATCCTTTAGCAGATAACAACCCTATTACTATACAAGTATTAGGTATTTGCTCCGCTTTAGCAATTACAGCTGAATTAAAAGCATCTATTGTAATGTCTATTGCAGTACTTTTTGTAATGGGATTAGGGAATTTAACAATTTCATTAATGCGAAATATAATTCCACCAAAAATTAGAATTATAGTGCAACTTATTGTTGTTGCAACACTGGTAATTATTGTTGACTTAGTGCTAAAAGCTTTTGCTTATGAATTAAGTAAAACGCTATCTGTATTTGTTGGGTTAATTATTACAAACTGTATTATTATGGGACGTTTTGAAGCATTTGCTTTAGCAAATGGTCCAATAAGATCCTTTATTGATGGTGTTGGAAACGCATTAGGTTATGCAATAATTTTAATTATCGTTGGGTTTTTTAGAGAACTATTAGGTTCAGGAACTTTATTAGGTTTTAAAGTTTTAGGAAACCCTATAGAAAAAACAGGAGTGTATGCATTTGGATATGAAAATAATGGTTTTATGTTATTAGCACCAATGGCACTAATAACTGTAGGAATTATTATTTGGGTACAACGCTCAAGAAATGAAGCATTAATTGAAGATAACTAGATTATGGAACATATAGAATTATTTTTTAAATCAATTTTCGTAGATAACATGGTATTTGCCACATTCTTAGGGATGTGTTCTTATCTTGCAGTATCTAAGAAAGTTTCAACCGCAGTTGGTTTAGGAGCAGCTGTTATTTTTGTAATGGCAATTACAGTTCCATTAAACTGGTTGTTAGATCAATATATTTTACAAGAAGGAGCTTTAAAATGGTTAGGCGAAGAATATGCTTCGTACGATTTAAGCTTCTTGTCTTTTATTATGTTTATAGCAACTATTGCAACTATGGTGCAATTGGTTGAAATTATTGTTGAAAAATTTGCCCCTGCATTGTACAATTCATTGGGTATATTTTTACCTTTAATTGCAGTAAACTGTGCTATTTTAGGAGGTTCATTATTTATGCAATCAAGAGAAATAGCTTCTTTAGATTTAGCTTTTAATTATGGTATTAGCTCAGGGATTGGATTCTTTTTAGCAATCTTAGCGATTGCATCTATTCGCGAAAAAATTAGATATTCAAATATACCTGCTCCATTACGTGGTTTAGGAATTACATTTATTATTACGGGCTTAATGGCAATCGGTTTTATGAGTTTTGGAGGAATGTTAACAGGCGGTGATGAAGAAGAAGCTAAAGAAGAAACGGTTCAAGTTGAAGTAGTAAAAAAAGCTAAAGAATTAGCTAATAACGAAAAAGAAATTATAGAATAATGATCATATTAGCAGCAAATACTCTAGGTACAATTGTAGCAACAGTAATCGCTTTTTTAGTGTTAACACTATTATTGGTTGCATTGTTATTATTTGTAAAACAAAAATTATCACCATCTGGTCCAGTTAAAATCAGAATTAATGGTGAAAAGGAAATTGAAGTTGGTTCTGGTGATACATTATTAACAACTTTAGGAAATGCTAAAATATTTTTACCTTCAGCTTGTGGTGGTGGTGGAACTTGTGTTCAATGTGAATGTCATGTGAATTCAGGAGGAGGAGAAGCCCTACCAACTGAAACACCTCACTTTACACGTAAAGAATTAAAAGACGGAATACGTTTAGCGTGTCAGGTTAAAGTAAAACAGGATATGGATATTTCTATTCCTGAAGAAGTTTTCGGTATTAAAAAATGGGAAGCTACTGTTGTAAGAAATTACAATGTTGCATCATTTATTAAAGAATTTGTAGTTGAAATTCCGGAAGATATGGGCTACAAAGCTGGTGGATACATACAAATTGAAATACCAGAATGTGAAGTTGACTTTAAGGATATGGATATTACAGCACATCCTGAAGAACATGAAACTCCAGATAAATTTCAAGTTGAATGGGATAAATTTGGTCTTTGGGATTTAAAAATGAAAAATACTGAATTGGTAGAGCGTGCATATTCTATGGCTTCTTATCCTGCTGAAGGAAGAGAAATTATGTTAAATGTTCGTATTGCTACACCACCTTGGGATAGAGCTAAAAACGGTTGGATGTCTGTAAACCCAGGTATTGCTTCGTCTTATATTTTCTCAAGAAAAGCAGGTGATAAAGTTACTATTTCAGGTCCTTATGGTGAATTCTTCATCAATGAATCTGATGCAGAAATGTTATATGTTGGTGGTGGAGCAGGAATGGCTCCAATGCGATCACATTTATATCACTTATTTAATACGCTAAAAACAGGTAGAAAAGTTACCTATTGGTATGGAGGTAGATCAAAGCGTGAATTGTTTTATTCAGAACATTTTTACAAGTTAGAGAAAGAATTCCCCAACTTTAGATTTTACTTAGTATTATCTGAACCAGCACCAGAAGATAATTGGGTGAATAAAAAAGATGCAAATGATACAGTAGGAGATGGATTTACCGGATTTGTACATCAAGCGGTAATAGATGAGTATTTATCTAAACATGAAACTCCTGAAGACTTAGAATTGTATTTCTGTGGGCCTCCATTAATGAACAAAGCAGTTCAAAAAATGGGTGAAGACTTTGGTTTAGCAGATGATAATATTAGATTTGATGATTTTGGAGGGTAATCAAAGGAATTACAATATGTTGCACTAAGCTAGTCGAAGTGTTTAAAATAGCTAAAAAGAGGCTGTCTAAAAAATATTGAAAACCGTCATTCTGAATTTATTTTAGAATCTCATCATACTGATAATCAATCACTATGAGAACCTGAATCAAGTTCAGGTTGACGAAAATTTCACTTTTTAGACAGCCTCTTCTATTAATCAATTTTAAAATGAGCAGACCACTTTCAAACCAAGAATTACACAATTTAGCAATGAACATTGTTGGAAAGGATTTAGAAGCCAAAGGATTTGAGTTTATAGCCATTAATAGCCAATTAAAAAAAAATCCTCAATTTGTTTGTGTTGATAAGAAAAATCAACGGTATTTTGTAATTGTAAAGGCAGTACAAATCTCAGATTTTGCTATTGAATATGATGTAATTTGGATGGAAACTTTTAAACTGCACGCTAAAAAAAATGAAGCTAAAGTTATTTTTGCAGGAGTTGGGTTAGCTGATAAAAAAAACAAACAACTACCACCTTTTTTAAATGAAGAATACTTGTTGCAATATGAAGGCTTGCAATTTTTAGATATAGAATTAAACTAAAAAAAACACGCCATTGGCGTGTTTTTTTTTAATTGACTAATAATTTATTTAATCCATTTTGTTTTCTAGTAATTCAAAGAATTGATCTAATTTAGGCATTAAAACAATTCTAGTTCTTCTGTTACGTGATCTTCCTTCAACAGTATCATTACTTTCTAAAGGCATATATTCACTTCTTCCGGCAGCAACTAAACGACTCGGCTCTATGTTAAAATCGTTTTGTAAAACTCTAATTACCGAAGTTGAACGTTTCACACTTAAATCCCAATTATCTTTAATACTAGAGTTACTTACAACTTTTTTATTGTCTGTATAGCCTTCAACCATAACTTCTAAATCTGGTTGTGCAGCAATAACTTCAGCAACTTTACCTAACACGCTTTTTGCATCTTGTGAAATAGTAGCACTTCCACTTTTAAATAATAATTTATCCGCAATTGAAATATATACCACTGTTTTTTCAACATTTACTTGAATATCATCATCATGGAATCCATCTTTTAATACTTTTTTTAATTTAAAGCCTAAAGCTATATTAATTGAATCTTTACGAGTAATTGCTTTTTGTATATAAGTAATGTACTCATCCTTTTTCCCCATTTGAGATAAAGTCTCTTTAATATTGTCAGAAGCTGATTTAGATAATACAGTTAAATTATCTACATACTCTAATGTTTTTTCTTTATCCTTTTTTAAATCAATAACGCGTTGTTCAAGAGCAGAAAGTTTACCTTCATTCTCAATTCTACATTTCATTAAGTTGGCTTTGACATCAACTAATTCTTGACTTTTTTCATTAAAATTGCCTTCTAATTCAGTATATTTTTTCTGTGAGACACAAGAACTTAACACAACTGATGTTACAATAATTAATACTAGTAGTTTTTTCATAATTCAAAATAGATTTAGTAAGATACAAATTTAAAAAAAAGAAGCTTAGATTTTACCATTTTATGTTAATTTATTAAAACTTTAAGATATATTTAAATGATATCTTTGACAATTAAATATTTATTGAATCCTAAAAATGAAGAATCAATTATTTATAGTACTGTTATTCGTGTTTTTTTCTTGTGAAAAAGAACAAGAAAATTTACAAATTTTGAAAGGGAATGCTTTAGGTACCACATTTTCTATTCGCTATATAGATACTAGTGATGTTGCATTTGATTCAAAAATAGATAGTTTAATTAAAGCAGTAAATAAATCAATTTCAACATACATACCAGCTTCTTCTATTTCAAAAATAAATAGAGGAGATAGTACAGTTGTGGTTGATGCTTTTTTTGAAGAAGTATTTTTAAAATCTGAAAAAATTTACAATGATACCAATGGAGCTTTTGATCCAACAGTCGGCGTATTAGTAAATGCTTGGGGATTTGGACCTGAAAATGCCATTGAAAATTTAGATTCCGTAAAAGTAAAAGAACTTTTAAATTTTGTTGGCTTCAACAAAGTGAAACTTCAAAATAAAAAAGTTCAAAAATTATATTCCGAAATATATTTCGATTTTAATGCCATTGGAAAAGGATATTTGGTTGATGTTGTTGGAAGGCTTTTTGAACAATATGCAATTGAAAATTATATGGTTGAAATTGGCGGTGAAATTAGAGCGAGAGGTGTAAATCAGCATGGGGAATTTTGGAGAATTGCTATTGAAAACCCAAATTTTGATGGGACTCGTTCTTTTGCAACAACCATTCAATTAAAAAATGAATCTATGGCTACTTCAGGAAATTATAGAAAGTTTAGAACCACCGCTGAAGGTGCTAAATATGTTCACACTATAAATGCAATAACTGGCTATGCAACAGAAAGTAACTTGCTAAGTGCTTCTGTTATTTCAAAGTCTGATTGTGCAAATGTAGATGGTTATGCAACTGCTTTTATGGCTATGGGATTTGAAAATGCTAAAGATTTTTTGAAAAACCATACAGATTTAAAAGCGTTTTTAATTTATGCAAATGAAAAGGGTGAAATGCAAACATTTAAGTCTGCTAATTTTGATAATTAAATATTTAACCAATCATTTTAATTTGTCATTCCTGTGAAGACAGGAATCCAAAATGAAGTTTGTATAGATTCCTGTCTTCACAGGAATGACATTGGGTATGTAAAGCAAGTAATTTTTTTAAGATTTAAGAATGAGTTTATTTAAAACAAACAGGTAAAATTTCATCTTCTACTAAACGGTATTTGTTTACTAAATCTTTAGAAAGTATTTTTGAATAATTAATTTCATTTACCGTAAAACCAACTGCTTTTAATCTTTTAAAATAATCTCTTCCGTAAATACGAACATGGTCGTATTGACCAAAATGTTTGGTTCGTTCTTCAGGAGAAGTTATTGAGAAATCTTCATAAGTGGTTTCTCTATTTAGATCTTGAGGAATTTGAAATATTCCCATTCCTCCAGGTTTTAAAACTCTAAATAACTCGCTCATGGCTTTATAATCATCTTCAATATGTTCTAAAACATGATTGCAAAAAACAATATCAAACGAATTTTCTTTAAAAGGTAAATTACATATATCAGCTTTTACATCTGCAATAGGAGAATATAAATCGGCTGTTGTATACGTTAAGTTTTTTTGATTTTTGAATAGTTTTAAAAAACATTGCTCGGGTGCAATGTGTAATACTTTTTTTGGCGAAGTGAAAAAATCTGTTTCATTTTTTAAATACAACCAAAGTAGTCTGTGTCGCTCTAAAGAAAGCGTGCTTGGCGAAAGTGCATTTGCTCGTTGATTTCCATATCCGTATGGTAAAAATTTACGAAAACTTTTTCCATCAATAGGGTCGGTAAATTTAGAACCTCTCAAATAGAATGCAAACAATGGCCGAACCCAATAACTAACTTTAATTAGCATAGGACGCGGAATTATATTCAGAAAAAATTTGAATAGTTTTGTTAGCATATGTTATTTGTAATCTTCTCTAACAGGGCAAAAAGTATCGGTAATTTTACAATCTGTTAAAGCTTTGCCACTATGTTTACTATTTGAAGGAATTACTGCTATAGTTCCAGGTGCTAAAATGTTAGTTTTACCATTTATGGTTAATTCTAATTGACCTTCAATTATTTGTGTTGTTTGTTCGTGAATATGATGATGTTCAGGGAGTATAGATCCTTTTTTAATTTCCCAAAAAGCGATAGTTGAACTATTTGTGTGAACAAATCGACCTTTAAATCCAGGCATTAATTCTTGTTGTTCAAGAGTTTTAATTTTTTTTATCATTAGTATAAAGTTAATGGGATTTGTCTAAATTCGTCTTCTTCATCAGTTTCAATTCCTAAAGCAGCATTTACATATTTAAAAGTAGAAAGTAACTCCGGTTTTCCATCCACTATTGCAATATCATGTTCAAAATGGGCACTGGGTTTTCCATCTTTAGTTAAAATTGTCCAGCCATCATTTAGTTGATTAATAGCATGTGTTCCTAAATTTACCATAGGTTCAATAGCAACTACCATTCCTTCAACAAACTTTTTACCTCTTCCTCGTTTTCCATAATTAGGCATCTCAGGATCTTCATGCATTTCACGTCCTAGACCGTGACCTACTAATTCTCTAACAATTCCATAGCCATGATTTTCACAGTAATTTTGAATTGCAAAACCTACATCTCCAACTCTATTTCCTGTTTTAAAAGCTCTAATACCAGCATACAAACTTTCTTTGGTAACTTGTAATAATTTTTTTGTTTCACCAGCTACATTACCAACTTCAAATGTGTACGCGTGATCTCCATAAAATCCGTTTTTTAATGCACCACAATCAATAGAAATAATATCTCCATCAACCAAAGGTTTATTATTAGGAATACCATGTACAACTTGAGCATTTGGGCTCATACATAATGTGTTTGGAAAATCATAAAGTCCTAAAAAACCAGGTATTGCACCTTGATCTCTTATAAATTCTTCAGCTAATTTATCTAAATATAGTGTGGTAACACCTGGCTTTACTTCTTTTGCTAGTATTCCTAAAGTTTTAGAAACTACCAATGCGCTTTCACGCATTAATTCAATTTCTTCACGAGTTTTAATTAGTATCATTTAATCATAAAATTTATTTGGCAAAGGTAAATCAAAAAAATACAATATACATATGTCTGCTAAAATATAAGAAAATTAAAGAAAATGCAAAAAAGATGAGATATGTCAGCTTATTTTATGAAATTCTCAGTATTTTTACATTATTGTAAATTATTTATAAAAATTATTTATTATGTATAAAGCAGTAACTGCAGAAGATGCGGTAAAAATAATAAAGTCAAACGATAGAGTTTATATACAGGCAGCAGCAGCAGCACCTCAATTGTTAATGGATGCTATGTCTGCAAGACATGAAGAACTTAGAAATGTTGAAGTTTGCCATTTACATATTGAAGGAGATGCAAAATATGCCAATCCAAAGTATATTGATAGCTTTCACGTAAATTCACTTTTTATAGGTAAAAATGTACGTCATACTTTAAAAGCAGGAAATGGTTCTTATACACCTGTTTTTTTAAGTGAAGTGCCTAATTTGTTCCGAAGAAATGTTTTACCTGTTGATGTTGCATTAATTCAAGTTTCTCCTCCAGATAAGCATGGTTATTGCTCATTAGGAGTTTCGGTTGAAGCTATTTTAGCGGTTATTGAGAATGCAAAACATGTAATAGCGCAAATAAACGATCAAATGCCACGTGTTCATGGTGAAGGAATTATTCATATTTCTGAATTAGATACTTTTGTTGAAGAAAGTGCTCCGCTTCACGAATTTGCAGTTTCTGAACCAACTGAAACTGAAAGTATTATTGGAGATCATGTTGCAGGATTAATTGAAGACAGAAGTACGTTACAAATGGGGATTGGATCTATTCCAAATGCAGTTTTATCACGTTTAGGAAATCATAAAGATTTAGGCTTGCATACTGAAATGTTTTCAGATGGAGTTATTGATTTAATTTTGAAAGATGTAATAAATGGTAATTACAAAGGTATAAACGCGGGTAGAGCATTAACTACTTTTTTAGGAGGATCTAAACGATTATATGATTACGTTGATGACAATCCTTTTATTGAAATACGCTCTTGTGATTATACTAATAATGTTGCAAATATTAGGCAAAACCCTAGAATGGTAGCCATTAATTCAGCTATTCAGGTAGATTTAACTGGGCAGGTTTGTGCAGATTCTATTGGTGCAAATATGTTTTCAGGAGTTGGTGGTCAAATGGATTTTATAAGAGGAGCTTCATTAAGTGAAGGTGGAAAGGCTATTATTGCATTGCCATCACAAACAAATAAAGGAATTAGTAGAATTGTACCATTTTTAAATACAGGTGCAGGTGTGGTTACAACCAGAGCTCATGTGCAATATGTTGTAACAGAATATGGTGTTGCTAACTTATATGGAAAAACAATAAAACAACGTGTTTCAGAATTAATAAAAATTTCTCATCCAAATCATAGAGAAAGAATGGAAAGAGAATATTTTGAAGCAACAAGTTAATACAACTTATAATTCAACCATAAAAAAGCCGATACTCATTTTTTGAGTATCGGCTTTTTATTTTTAGTTAAGAATATTAATCCTCGTATGAATGTTTGTATGGTTCTCCGCTAACAATTTTTAGCATATCTGCTTCAACTGATTCTTGTGGATATTCAACAAAACGACCAATTTCTTTTCCTTCTTTATAAAAAATAAAAGTAGGGACTCTTTCAATATCAAATCCTTCTTGTAAATTATTGGGTGTTGATTTATTTCTGTCAACTGCAATAAATTCTAAATTGTTATAGTTAAATTTAACTTCATCTAAAATTTTATAAAAAACCGGCGTTTGATCTTGACTATCTTCACACCAAGTTCCCATAAATGCTTTTATAGTTATTTTTTGGTTTAATAAGGGTTTTAGATTTTCAATAACCTCTTCATTTGAAGTATAATTATCATAATTAGTTGTAAACCACTCGTTAAAAGGCTCTTGAAGAAAGCTTTCTTTATTGGCAATACCAATTAAGTTTCCAGCGTCATCTATAGTTGCAGTTGCTTCCTTTTTTTGAGCTGAACAACCAATTGAAATTAGTAATAATAGGCAATAAAATATATGTTTCATTTTATAAAGATATAATTTAAAAACTAAACCAGTGAATGTCTTGTCATTGCTTTTGGTTGCTCAATTCCCATTAATTTTAAAATTGTTGGAGCAATATCACCTAAAACGCCGTCTTCAATTTTTGTAATATTTTTATCTACCAAAATAAAAGGAACAGGACTAGTTGTGTGTGATGTATGAGGAGATCCATCAGGATTCATCATAATTTCACAATTACCGTGATCTGCAATAATTAGAGTTGTATAATCGTTTTCACTTGCAGCAGTTACAACATCTTTTACACATTCATCAACAGTTTCACAAGCTTTAATTGCAGCTTCCATAACTCCTGTGTGTCCAACCATATCACCATTTGCAAAGTTTAAACATACAAAATCAACATCACCTTTTTTCAATTCAGGGATAATTGCATCTCTAATTTCAAAAGCACTCATTTCAGGCTGTAAATCGTACGTGGCAACTTTTGGAGATGGGCATAATAATCTTTTTTCACCTTCAAATTCTTGCTCTCTTCCACCTGAGAAGAAAAATGTTACGTGTGGATATTTTTCAGTTTCAGCAATTCTAATTTGTTTTTTTTCTGCTTTTTCCAAAACTTCACCTAAAGTATCAACTAAATTGTCAGTATTATAAATTACTTTAACCCCTTTAAAACTTTCATCGTAATTAGTAATAGTTACATAGTGTAAAGGCAATGTTTTCATACCAAATTCTGGGTAATCTTTTTGTGTCAATACTTCTGTAAGTTCACGTCCTCTATCAGTTCTATAGTTAAAGAAAATTACAACATCATCAGGGTTTATTTTTGCTTTAGGAGTTCCATCAGCATTTGTTAAAATAACTGGTTTAATAAATTCATCAGTTACATCATTTGCATAACTTTTTTCAATACTTTCAATTGCATTTGTAGATGTTGAGCCAGTTGAATTTACCAAGGCATCATATGCTATTTTTACACGTTCCCAACGTTTATCTCTATCCATTGCAAAATAACGCCCAGTGATTGTAGCCAATTCACCAGTTGTTTTAGTCATATGTTCTTGAATGTCGTTTATAAAAAATTTACCCGATTTTGGATCACAATCTCTTCCGTCAGTAAAGGCATGTAAATATACATTTTCAGCATTGTTTTCAGCTGCTACATCTAACAATCCTTTTATATGATCAATATGGGAGTGAATACCACCATTAGAAACTAAACCTAATAAATGAATATTTTTATTATTTTCTTTAGCATAAGAGAGCGCTTCAAGTAATACTTTTTCCTGTCCTAAGGTTTTATTTTCAACCGCCATATTAATTCTAACTAAGTTTTGGTAAACAATTCTACCAGCACCTAAATTCATATGACCTACTTCACTATTTCCCATTTGACCAACAGGTAAACCAACATGCTCTCCATCGGTGCGTAAGCTTGCATTTGCATATTTGTTATATAAACTATCTATATATGAAGTTTTTGCATTAAAAATTGCTGAAACTTTAGGATCTTGAGTAATTCCCCAACCATCTAAAATCATTAAAATCACTTTCTTATTCATTCTAAAATATATTTATTTTTTTGATTGTCAAATATACGAAGTATTCGCCGTAAGGTTCTTACTATTAGGTCTTAAATTATTGTGAAATTTACTAAAACGATTGCGAAAAAGTAACGAAAATACATAGCGTTAAAGTTTAAAAGTTGTGATTCAAGCTAAAAAAACAACGAAGTTTATTTTTCTCTTAATTTTTATACTTTTCAATAGCGTCTTTAATTTTTTCAATTCTGTTTTCTGGATCAGGATGTGTACTCATTCTTTCGGAAGTTCTATTTGGACCAGCAGCAGCTTTTAAAATTTTCATAACACCAATTAATTCAATAGGATTATAGCCCGCATCTAGCATAAATTTAACACCTAAATCATCACTTTCCAATTCGTCATCTCTACCGTAGCTCATGTTAATTACATTTGAAATTGCTGCTGCACCTTGTGCTGTGCTTGGATCAAAACCAACTGCAACACCACTTAAAAGCCCTTGTGTTAAGCCTTGTTTTGCCATGCGTTCGGAAGAATGTCTGCCAACAACGTGACCAATTTCATGCCCTAAAACTCCGGCTAATTGATCTTCATTTTCTAATTTTGAAAATAGTGCATAGGTGATAAAAATTTGCCCGCCAGGAAGCGCAAAAGCATTAATTGTTTGAGTGTCTTTCAATAAATGAAAATCGTAGTTGTAATTGGTTTGTTTTGCAATACTATTATTAACTAATTTTTGGCCAACCAGATCTACAAATTGTTGAAATTTTTGATCAGGATAGAGCCCGCCATGTTGTTGTGCCATTTGAGGAGCGCCTTGTAAACCAATGGCTACTTCATCCTCAGTTGATAATGAAATATGCTGTTTTTTTTACCAGTAAACTCATTTACTTCACTTTTAGAATAATATTGAAATAAAGTGAATACTATAATAGCTGCTCCAATAAGTAATTTTATTTTTGAATTTCCTCTTCTCATTTTTTTTTAGATTTAGCGTAGCTATAAATATACAACGTTAATTTTTTTCGAATTTTTTATTAAGATTTTTAAAAAGTGTAAATTCACGGCGTAAATTTATAACATGACCAAATTAATAAAATTTAATAAAGTAACTAAAAGGTTACCCAAACACCTTCATCAATTTATTGTTAAACAACCATATAATGAGTACACTGCGCAAAACCAAGCCGTTTGGCGTTATGTAATGAGAATGAATATTGATTATTTAAGTAAAGTAGCTCATGAATCATATGTTGATGGGTTAAAAAAAGCAGGAATTTCGGTTGATTCCATACCTGAAATGGAGGGAATGAATAGAATTTTACAAGATATTGGTTGGGCTGCGGTTTCGGTTGATGGGTTTATTCCTCCAAATGCATTTATGGAATTTCAAGCATATAATGTATTGGTTATAGCTTCAGATATTAGAACTATTGACCATTTAGAATATACGCCGGCTCCAGATATTATTCATGAGGCTGCAGGACACGCGCCAATTATATCAAATCCAGAATATGCAGAGTATTTACGTAGGTTTGGTGAAATTGGAAGCAAGGCAATTTCTTCAGCAAAAGATTTTGAAATGTATGAAGCAATTCGTTTGTTATCTATTTTGAAGGAAGATCCTAAATCGGATGAAAAGGAGGTTGATGCTGCACAAAAAAAAGTTGAAGATTTACAAAATAATATGGGTGAACTGTCAGAGATGGCTCAAATTAGAAATTTGCATTGGTGGACTGTAGAATATGGTTTAATTGGAGCATTAGATGCGCCCAAAATTTATGGAGCAGGATTACTTTCTTCAATTGGTGAAAGTAAATGGTGTTTAACAAATAAAGTTAAAAAAGTACTATATTCTATAAAAGCCGCTACTCAAAATTTTGATATTACCAAGCCACAACCTCAGTTATTTGTTACTCCAGATTTTGCACATTTAAGTTATGTTTTAGAAGAATTTGCAAATAAAATGGCACTAAGAAAAGGTGGAATAAAAGGTGTTCAGAAATTGATAGCTTCTAAAAATTTAGGAACTGTAGAGCTGAGTACTGGTATTCAAATTTCAGGTGTATTCACAAACGTAATTGGCGATGATATGAACAAACCAATTTACATTCAAACAACTGGGCGAACAGCTTTAGCTAGTAGAGATAAAGAATTAATAGGACACGGAATTGCATACCATTCAGAAGGTTTTGGAAGTCCTATTGGAAAATTAAAAGATATAAATTTAGCTATTGAAGATATGTTTCCAAAAGATTTGGAGGTGTACGGTATTTATGAAGGTAAAAAAACAACATTACTTTTTGAAGGAAACATAAAAGTTGAAGGAGAAGTAATTACAGGGAAAAGAGATTTACAAGGGAAAATAATTTTAATTTCTTTTAAAAATTGCACCGTAACTCATAATGATACCGTATTGTTTAGACCAGAATGGGGAATATATGATATGGCTGTTGGTAAAGAAATAATAGCAGCATATGCAGGACCAGCATCAGTTAAATCATTTAAAACTATTGGACAAATATCGGCAACAAAAACGCATAAAATTGAATACACAAAATTAGAACTCAAACTTTTTAAATTCTATACACAGGTTGCTCAAATAAGAAATAGTGGTAAAATTGATTTTGAAAAATTGAATATTATTTTTTCAGAGCTAAAAAAATCCTATGAGTTTGATTGGTTATTGCCTTTAGAAATTTATGAATTAGTGTATAATTCTAACACTAAATTAGAAGAAAATGTGCTAAATCAGTTGTTAAAATTAAAGGAAAATAAAAAATATAGTCATCTAATAGATAATGGGGTGAACTTAGTTTTAAAAAACAATTAGTAACTAGTGTTACTAAAATTAGCATTTATTCACTTATATTTGCGCAAAAATTAAAACTAAAAGGAATGAGTTTTTTCGGATTATTTGGAGGTGGTAACAGTACTGATTCAATTGAAGAATATTTAAAAGATGGAGCTGTAGTAATTGATGTTAGAACAGTTGAAGAGTTTGCGAGTGGACATGTAAACGGTTCAAAAAACATTGTTTTAAATGTAATTCCAGGGAAAGTGGCTGAAATTAAGGCACTAAATAAAAAGGTTATTGCAGTTTGTAGAAGTGGAGCAAGAAGTGGACAAGCAACATCTTTTTTACAACAACAAGGCATTGATGTAATTAATGGAGGTCCTTGGCAAAATGTAGCGAAATTTGTAAACTAAAAGTTTAATAAATAATATTTCAACAAAAAAGAGAAGCTAAAGTTTCTCTTTTTTGTTGCTAAAACTTAATAGTATAATTGTTTTCTAAATCTTGAATTTTCCGATTTAAAGAAACAATAAATTTTTGATGCTGTTCAGAATTTGGGTTAAAAGGTTTATGGGCCAACCCTTTTTGAATAGTTTCAACTTCATTCATAATTGCAATTGAATTCTCACTAATCCACACTTGTTTAAATTGTTCCCAAATATAATTGATAGCAGTTTCATTTGGATGAATCATATCACTATTGTAAAAACGATACTCACGTAAATCATCTAACATTATTTCATACGAAGGAAAATAATAAATGTTATTTCTATTAGTTGTAACCTGATGAATTGCACTTAATAAATGAGCTTTACTTTGCGAGTTTTCAACAAAACCATCTTTTAAATGTCTCACCGGGCTAACAGTAAATGTGATGTTTATTGTTGGGTTAATACTTTTTATTAGAGCTATGCAATTTTCAAGACTGGTAATTATTTTTTTTACTGAAAGGAGTTCTTTTGAAAACTTTTTTTGAGGAATTTTATGGCAATTTCCTACAATACTATCTGATTCTATAAAACGATACACCCAAGATGTTCCCAATGTAATAATTAAATGAGATGCTTCTTTTAGTTTTTTATGTGTTGCTTTAATTTCAGAATTTAGGTTTTCCAATAATTCATTTTTTGAAATTGCACTTAAATCGGAATGCGCATCAAAACAATGCCAACGTTCATTTAATTGAAAAATGTCTTTTGCTGTATATTCTTTTAGATTAATAGCATTAGTGATTAATTTTTCAATAGCAATTGGATTGAATAAAATACCAAACGGATTGCTAAAAGTATTAAACTTAAAATAGTTTAACTTTTTGCTTATGTTTTCTGAAAAACAAGAACCAATTAACATTAATTTAGAATTATAATCTATTTGATTATGTTCTTTTTGAAGTGTTATGTTGGTTCTGAATTTCATTTTATTCAAATTTGTATAATGATTGTCTTGTTGAACCTCCCTGCCGACAGGCAGGCTTTATTCAGCATCTTTTGAATATGGTAAGTTGCGAGTTTGAAAACGCAATTTTTTCATTTCAAATTTATTATTTCACCTGTCACTGTCATACCTGCGTAGGCAGGTATCTATTTTTAGTATTACTATGGATTCCTGCCTACGCAGGAATGACAAGGATTCTAAACTTTTCACTGTCATACCACCTGTGGAGGTGGTTTTTCTGTTATTATTTTAACATCTTTTGATGTGACCCTGAAACAAGTTCAGGGTGACGTGTTTAAAAACCCTAAAACTTTTTAAGCAATATATTCCTTTCCTTTTTCTAATGCTTGTTCAATTCCTTGCGGATTTTTACCTCCAGCAGTTGCAAAAAATGGTTGTCCACCACCGCCACCTTGGATTAATTTACCAAGTTCACGAACTACTTGCCCAGCATTTAATTGTTTTTCTTCAACTAAATTTTTAGAAATGAAACATGTTAAAAATGCTTTTCCGTCAGATTCAGTTCCAACTAATAAAAATAAATTATCAAGTTGATTTCCTATGTCAAAAGCTAAATCTTTAATGCTATTTTGATCTAAATCTAATTTTTTAGCTAAAAAGTTAATGCCATTAATTACTTCAACTTCATTTATTAAATCACCTTTAAGGTTTTTAGCTTTGTCTTTTAATAAACCTTCAATTTGTTTTTTAAGAGATATGTTTTCTTCTTGTAAATGTACAATTGCCTTTTTAGGGTTTTTAGGGTTTTTTAAAATGTCCTTAATTTCGTAAAAAGCTCTATTGTTTTCAAAATAAAAATCTTTTGTAGCGTCATTTGTAATAGCTTCAATACGTCTAATACCTGCTGCAATTGCACTTTCAGAAGTGATTTTAAAATGCCAAATATCACTCGTATTTTGTACGTGAATTCCACCACAAAGCTCAACTGAACTTCCAAATTGAATGGCGCGAACAGTATCACCATATTTTTCACCAAATAAAGCCATTGCACCTTTTTTAAGTGCTGTTTCCATAGGTATATTTCTAAATTCTTCTAAAGGAATTTTACTACCAATTCTAGCATTTACAAAATCTTCAACTTCGCGCAGCTCATCTACAGTTAATTTAGCATAATGAGAAAAATCAAAACGTAAATTTTTTGAATGAACAGCCGATCCTTTTTGTTCAACGTGCGTACCTAAAATTTCTCTTAAAGCCTGATGTAAAAGGTGTGTTGCGGTATGATTGCAAGCTGTTCTATTACGTTGTTTAGCATCTACAACAACTTTTAAAGTTTGTGTTGGGTCTGCTGGTAAACTTTTAGCAAAGTGAATAATTAAATTATTTTCTTTTTTTGTGTCAACAATGTAAATAACATTACCGTTGTTAACTTCAATATAGCCTTTATCACCAACTTGTCCACCACCTTCAGGGTAGAAAGGAGTCATATTAAATACGAGTTGGTATTGATCTCCATCTTTTTTAGAGGAGACTTTTCTGTAACGTGTTATTTTAATATTAGCTTCAAGTGTATCATAACCAATAAACTCTTCCTCGTCGTCTTCATATAAAACTACCCAATCATCAGTTTCAACAACTGCAGCAGCTCTAGATCTGTTTTTTTGCTTTTCTAATTCTATATTAAAATCTTTTTCATTTAAAGTCAATCCCTTTTCAGAAAGAATTAAAGCAGTTAAATCAATTGGGAAACCATAAGTATCGTATAATTCAAATGCTTTTTTTCCAGAAACTTCAGTTCCTTTGGTATTTTTTATAATGCCGTCTAACAAAACCAAACCTTGGTCTAAAGCACGTAAAAATGAAATTTCTTCTTCTTTAATTACATTTGTAACTAATTGATTTTGAGATTTCAATTCAGGGAAATACTCGCCCATTTGGTTGGTTAATGTAGTAACCAATTTATAAATATATGGTTCTTTTACGTTTAAAAAGGTAAATCCGTATCGAATTGCTCTTCTTAAAATTCTACGGATTACATAACCTGCTCCTGTGTTAGAAGGTAATTGACCGTCAGCAATAGCAAATGCAACTGCTCTAACGTGATCAGAAATTACACGAATGGCAATATCAATTTCTTCATTTTTGCCATAATCGTTATTTGTAATGGTTTCAACCTCTCTAATTAAAGGTGTAAAAACATCTGTATCATAATTAGATTGTTTGTTTTGTAAAATCATACACAAACGCTCAAAACCCATTCCTGTATCTACATGTTGGGCAGGTAGATTTTCTAATGAACCATTAGCTTTGCGGTTAAATTCCATAAAAACCAGATTCCAAATTTCAACTACTTGTGGGTGATCCATGTTCACTAAACTTTTACCTGAAATTTTGGCTTTATCTTCTGCAGATCTAATATCTACGTGAATCTCAGAACAAGGTCCACAAGGTCCTTGCGCACCCATTTCCCAAAAATTATCTTTTTTATTTCCGTTTATAATTCGGTCTTCACTAATATGTTTTTTCCAATAATCATAAGCTTCTTGGTCATACGCTAAACCATCATCACTTGCGCCTTCAAAAACGGATACATATAAACAATCTTTATCTATTTTTAAAACATCAACCAAAAATTCCCAAGCCCAGTCAATTGCTTCTTTTTTAAAGTAATCGCCAAAACTCCAGTTTCCAAGCATTTCAAACATGGTATGGTGATACGTGTCTTTACCAACTTCTTCTAAATCGTTATGTTTTCCCGATACTCTTAAACATTTTTGTGTATCTGCTACTCGTTTATCAGTTGCAATTTTTTGTCCTAAAAAATATTCTTTAAAAGGTACCATTCCCGCATTTGTAAACATTAAAGTTGGGTCGTTCTTTAAAACCATTGGTGATGAAGATACAATAGTGTGTTTTTTTGAAGCAAAAAAATCTAAAAATTGTTGTCTAACTTGTTGTGATTTCATTTGTAATTTCTTAATCTTTATTATGGTCAAATAGTATAGCTTGTATTTTTACTTAGGTATAATTTAAGCTTTTATTGGACTATTTCTTTTGTTAATTATATGCTAAAAAATAGGTGTTCTACGTGTTTTGTAAAACATTTCGTAATTTTGTAAATTATGCGCCACAATAATAGCGAATAATATGGCGTTTTATGGTGCAAAAATAAGATAATTTCTAGACAATGGCGAAGGTTAAATATTATTATGATTCCGATACACTTTCTTATCAGAAGATAAGGGTAAAAAAAAGAGATAAATTCAAAAGATTTTTACTTACAATTGTTTCTGCTTTTGTTTTTATGATTCTAGGATTTGTAGTTTTTACACCTGTTTTTGAATCTCCAAAAGAAAAAGAATTAAAGCGAGAATTGGAATTTGTAAAATTAAATGAAGAATTACATACCAAAAAATTGTTGCATTTAGGGCAAATATTAGAAGATATACAAGCAAGAGATAATAATATTTATAGGTTATATTTTGAAGTAAACCCTATTCCTGTAGAACAACGTAAAGCTGGTTTTGGAGGAATAAACAGGTATAAAGCTTTGGAAGGTTTTGATAATTCAGAAATGGTTATTGATGTTACTAAAAATATGGATATATTATCGAAACAGTTGTATGTTCAATCAAAATCATTGGATGAAATAGTGAAATTAGCCGAGAATAAAGAAAAATTATTGGCCGCAATGCCAGCAATTCAACCTGTTAAAAAAGAAGATTTAACTCGTATGGCTTCTGGTTATGGATGGCGATCTGATCCATTTACAAAAGCACGTAAAAAACATTTTGGTATGGATTTTACAGCTCCAAGTGGAACACCAATTTACGCTTCAGGAGATGGGGTAATTGTTAGAGCAGATCAAAGATCATCGGGTTATGGAAAACATGTGAGAATAGACCATGGTTTTGGATATATTTCATTGTATGCACATATGAGTAAGTACAATGTGAGGAAAAGACAAAAAGTAAAACGTGGAGATTTAATTGGTTTTGTTGGAAATACAGGTCGGTCACAAGCGCCACATTTACATTATGAAATAAGTAAAAATGGATCTAAAATAAATCCAATTAATTTTTATTACGGAAATTTATCTCCCGAAGAATTTGAAGCGATGCAAAAAGCTGCTGAAATTGAAGGACAATCACTTGACTAATGTTTGTAGACTTACCAGAAAAAAGATATTATAAAATAGGAGAAGTTGCTAAAGCATTTAATGTAAATACATCTCATATTCGTTTTTGGGAAAAAGAATTTGATATTTTAAAACCTAAAAAAAATAATAAAGGAAATCGATTGTTTACACAAGAAGATGTTAAAAATTTAAAGCTTATTTATCATTTAGTTAAAGAAAAAGGATTTACACTTGAGGGTGCGAAGAGTAAAATGAAAGAGAATCCTAAAAATGTGAAAAATAATCATGAAATTATTACACGTTTAGAAGCAATTAAAGAGGAATTAATTAAAATTAAAGGTCAAATTTCTTAAAAAAGTAAGTTTTTTGTAACAAAATTGCATTTCAAATAACTAATCAAATAGAATATTAATAAACTAAAACTACAAAAATGAAAAAGTGGCTAATTCCAGTAATTATTATAGGTGTAATTGCATTTGCAATGTACAGAATGGGTGTTGGATTTTATAATACAGCTGTAGATCTTGAACAAGATTCAAAAACGGCTTGGTCTAATGTTGAAAGCGCATATCAAAGAAGAGCAGATTTAATTCCTAATTTAGTTTCAACGGTAAAAGGATATGCTGCACATGAAAAAGAAACCCTAGAAGGTGTTATTAAAGCAAGAGCAGCCGCAACACAAACAACTATTGATCCAACCAATATTACTCCAGAAAAAATGGCAGCTTTCCAAAAAGCGCAACAAGGATTAAGTGGAGCATTATCGCGATTATTGGTAACTGTTGAAAAATATCCTGAATTAAAAGCAAATCAGAATTTCTTAGAACTTCAAAGTCAATTAGAAGGAACTGAAAACCGTATTAATGTTGAAAGAAACCGTTTTAATACTACGGTAAATGCTTTTGCAAAACACATTAAAAAGTTTCCAAATAATATTTTAAATGGTTTTATAGGAAATTTTAAAGAAATGGGAAGATTTGAAGCATCTGCAGGAAGTGATGTTGCGCCAAAAGTTGAATTTTAAATTATAGAATGTCAAAAGTAGAAGAATTTTTAACGGCATCTCAGGAACAAGATTTAATTGAGGCAATTAAAATTGCTGAAAAAAATACTTCTGGAGAAATCCGTGTACATATTGAAAAAAGCACAAAAACACCTCCTATGGAAAGAGCACTGGAGGTGTTTTATTTTTTAAAAATGGATAAAACAGCGCAAAGAAACGGAGTACTATTTTACATTGCTGTAGAAAGTAAAAAGTTTGCAATTCTTGGTGATGAAGGAATAAATAATTTGGTTCCTGAAAATTTTTGGGATACTGAAAAAGAACTGGTCTTATCGCATTTTAAAAAAGGTGAATTTACTAAAGGCCTTGAATTAGCAATAATAGAAGTTGGAAAAAAACTAGTAACATTTTTCCCTTATCAATCTAATGATATTAATGAATTACCCGATGAAATTTCTAAAGGATAGTCACCAACACATATTTATACTTTTATTGTTTGTTGTTGGTGCAGTATTTTCACAAAACAATATTCCGGCAAAACCTAAATTTATACCTGCTTTAATAGATAGTACCAATACGTTAAGTGGTCCACAAAAAGCTGCTTTAGAGCGTAAATTAATCCGTTATAGCGATTCAACTTCTACTGAACTATTTTTAATGATTTTACCATCAACAAATGGTGAAGACATAAATTATTACAACACTCAATTGGGGCATAAATGGGAAATTGGTAAAAAAGGGAAGGACAATGGTATTGTAATATTGTTGGCCAAAAAAGATAGAAAAATTAGTATTCAAACCGGATATGGAGTTGAACATTTGTTAACGGATGCTTTATCTAGAAGAATTATTGAAAATATTATTTTACCTGAATTTAGAAAAGGAGATTATTACACAGGCTTAGATAAAGGTGTTGATGTAATAATTGATGTTTTAAAAGGAGAATATAAGGGAGAACCAAAGAAAGGAAAAGGAAAAGGAAAAGGAGGTTTTTCAATGCTACCTATAATTATCATTATCTTTTTCCTAGTTATTGTTTTTTCAAAAAAGAATAGAGGAGGCGGTAATAATGGAGGGAACAGAAGAAATGCTGCTACAGATATTTTAACGGCAATTCTTTTAAGTGGCGCTGGGCGTAGCTCAGGTGGTTTTGGAGGAGGTAGTTTTGGCGGAGGTTCAAGCGGCGGAGGCTTTGGTGGTTTCGGTGGAGGCGGAGGCTTTGGCGGTGGAGGAGCAAGTGGAGGTTGGTAAATTATAATTCAGAAACACTTACTTTTTAAATTAAATTTAAAGTTGACTAAAGTCACCTTTGATTTAAATGTAACTATTTAACTTCGTAGCTTGTTATAAAAAGTTAAACAAGATATGAATACTTATGTTGAATTAGTTAAGTCTTATCCAATTTACAGTGCTATGATACAATTTGCAGTATTAGGTACTTTGGGCGATATTTTTTCGAAATGGATGCAAAAAGGCAGTTTATTTATGCCTTATAAATGGTATGTTGTTTTGTTGAAAATGTTAGAATGGGCTCTTATAGCCATAACTATAAAATATGCTTTTGTTGGTTTTCAAGGGTTTGTAGATAGTTTAGTTTCTCATCATTTATTACCAGAACTTGGTAATTTTGGAAGAGCATTTACAGTTTCGGCAACTATGAATTTACAATATGGATTGTTTTTAGTAATTTTTCATCGTTTCCTAGATAATCTTATTTCTAAAGAAAATAATTGGAAAAATATTGATAAAGGAATGCTATCATTAATCTGGTTTTGGATTCCGGCACACACAATTACTTTTATGTTAGACAAACCCTATCAAATAGGATTGGCAGCTGTGTGGTCGGTAGTTTTAGGGTTTATACTAGGTTATTACAATCGAGAAAGTAAATTAAGTTAATTAAAGTAATAGTAGTAATCTATTCCTTTTGAAGTTGATTGTGTTCCTCAGGTAGTTTAACTTTGTTAACTCTATGTACAAAAGTGACATAGAAAAATATTAGACAAAAAGAAATTATCCACTACACAATACCAACTTCTAATGCGTATTCTTCAGAAGCAGTAGTGTAAATTGTTAGGGTTTTTATAACTGAATTTGTATTTGGAATTACAATAGGAAATAGAATACCTACTGCACTTTTAATACTAGAAAAAGTTTGGGAAAGAGAATCAGAAGAAATTTATATCTTGTTGAAGAGTTTTTAGCTATAGTAGTTGCTCATCCTGACTTGCAAGGAGTTCGTGTGCATAAACAACGTTTTGGATATATGGTTAATAATACTTTGTGTGAAGTTGGGAATGTTTTAATTAATGGAGCTAAAATTGTAACCATAAATTCAGGATCTACCGAGTTAGATGATATCAAAAAAATAATTATAGATTGTAAATTGGAAAGTGTAGAAAACATTAATTATTTACAAGCAATTAAAAGAGTAATAGGTTGGATTAACAAACCTTTAGCAAACTAATTATGGCACAAGAAATAGAAAGAAAATTTTTAGTGAAAAACGATGATTTTATGAAAGACTCGTTTAAAGAAACAAAAATAGTTCAAGGGTTTTTATCTACGGTTCCTGAAAGAACAGTAAGAATTAGAATTAAAGGAGATAAAGGGTTTATCACAGTAAAAGGTATTGGAAATTCTTCGGGTACTTCACGTTTTGAATGGGAAAAAGAAATTTCTATTGAAGATGCAACAGATTTATTAAAAATAAGTGAACCAGGAGTTATTGAGAAAATGCGTTTTAATGTAAAATGTGGTAAACATACTTTTGAAGTAGATGAATTTTATGGCGAAAACGAAGGTTTAACAGTTGCTGAAGTTGAATTGTCTTCAGAAGATGAAGCTTTTCAAAAACCAGAATGGTTAGGTGAAGAAGTAACAGGACAAGTAAAATATTACAACGCTATGTTAATGAAAACGCCTTATAAAAACTGGTAAAAAATAAATTAAAAACCTATGAGATTAATGGTTCATAGGTTTTAAATAATATAAAAAGTAGAGTATGTAAAAGATATTTTAGATATGAATAACTATCGAATGGAAAAACTTCCTGTTCGAGAGCGTTCAAAAGTAGAAAAAGTGTTGATGAAAATTGGTGGTCCTTTGGCCATTGTTGTTTTTTTACTTATTATGTTTGTTGACATTTCATTTTTAGAAATTATAAATATTAATAGTTTAAGTAAAAGTGAATTAGCTAATTATGAAAATATTGGTTTAAGTGATTTTACACAATATCGAACAAAGTAATGCTCGCTATTTTTGTAGCCTCTTTAATTTTGTGGATTACTGAAGCTATACCAAATTATGTAACATGTTTAATTCTTATAATTACATTAGTTTTAACTCGAGTATTGCCTAAAGAAGCAGCTTATACACTATTAGGGAATAAAGTAATGGGATAATATTTTGTCGTTTATTTTAGCAAGTATGTTAGTTGCAACCGGAGTTGCGAAAAGATTTGCGCTGTGGTTTATTTTAAAATTCAAAAAAATGCTTCTTCCATATTTTTAAGTTCATAATAATAAATGTAGTATTACCTTTATTTATGTCAACAACAACAGCAAAAATAGCTATTTTATTACCAGTATTTATGGTTGTGGTTGCAGTTTATGGCGCTTCAAATGGTGATCTGAATAATTTTGGTAGAAATATGATTCAACAATTTTTTTATTTCTGTCTAAAGTAAATTACAATTGGCACTCCTTTAAAATCGTACAATTCGCGTAGTTTATTTTCAACAAAACGTCTGTACGGATCTTTAACATATTGTGGCAAGTTACAGAAAAACACAAACTGAGGTGTTGGTGTTGGTAATTGCATACAATACTTTATTTTAACAAACTTACCTTTTATAGCTGGCGGTCCGTGATGTTTAACAATAGCTAACATTGTATCGTTTAACTTACTTGTTGGAATTCGTTTTTTTCTACATTCAAAAACTTCAACAGCAGTTTCTATTGCTTTAAAAATACGTTGTTTAGTTAAAGCACTAATAAATAAAATTGGAACATCAGAAAATGGTGCAATTTCCTGTCTGATTTTAGCTTCATAATCTTTCATGGTATTAGTTTCTTTGTCAACTAAATCCCACTTATTAACTAAAATAACAACCCCTTTTTTATTCTTTTCAGCTAGCCAAAAAATATTTTCATCTTGTCCTTCAAAACCACGAGTAGCATCAATTACAACAATTGCAACATCACAATGCTCAATTGCTCTAACGGCTCTCATTACAGTATAAAATTCTAAATCTTCTTTAACTTTAGATTTTTTTCTAATACCTGCAGTATCAACTAAATTAAAGTCAAATCCAAAACGGTTGTATTTAGTATCAATAGAATCTCTAGTTGTACCAGCAATATCGGTTACAACAAATCTTTCTTCACCAATTAGTGCGTTTATAAATGATGATTTTCCTGCATTTGGACGACCAACAACAGCAAAACGAGGTAATATACTTTCTTCTTCAATTTCATTTTCTAGCTTTTCAGCAACAGCATCTAATAATTCACCAGTTCCACTTCCGTTAATTGAAGAAATTGTAAAATACTCACCTAAACCAAGATTGTAAAATTCAACAGCATCAGCATCACGCATGGAATTATCAACTTTGTTAACAGCCATAAAAATTGGCTTTTTAACTTTACGTAAAATGTTAGCAACTTCAGTATCCATTGGTGTAATTCCACTTTCAACATCAACAACAAATATGATAAGATCAGCTTCTTCAATAGCTAATTGAACTTGTTTTCTAATTTCGCCTTCAAAAACATCGTCTGAACCAACAGCATAACCACCAGTGTCAATTACTGAAAATTCTTTTCCGTTCCAATCACTTTTACCGTAATGTCTATCACGTGTAACTCCACTAACAGAATCAACAATTGCATCTCTTCGTTGAATTAAACGATTAAATAGTGTTGATTTTCCTACATTTGGTCTTCCTACAATGGCTACAATATTACTCATTAGGTATTTTTAAATTTTTTGCAAAAATACGTTTTTTTATTTTGAATATTAGGTGATTAGGTGTTCTAAATTGCATGTTTATTAAAAATTACTATATTACAATCCTAAAAAAATCAAGTTAATGCCTGAACAAAAAAATAGCCCTATTCATTTACGTCCTAGGTTTAAACTGGAATATAATGAAAGTCAGCAGGATTTGATTGCTAAATTTAAAGATAATTTAAAAGATGCAGATTGTAAATATTGCAGTAAAATAGTTGATGGACATATAGTTATTGATGTTCCTAAAGGTGAAAATCATTTTTGGTCTCCACAGCTAAATATTGAAATTGAAGAAGATCAAAATAAAAAAACTATTGTAAAAGGGTTATTTGGGCCGAAACCCCAAGTTTGGACATTGTTTATGTTTATTCATTTTGCAATGGCTGTAGCTTTTATTGGGTTTTCAATAATGGCCTATGTAAAATGGATGTTGAAATCGGATTACAAGTTTTCATTAATATTTGCTGTAGCAATACCTATATTATGGATTTTGATGTATATTTTGGGTACTTTAGGAAAGGCAACTGGATACAAACAAATGAATGAACTTCATGAGTTTATGATGAAAACATTAAATAAATAGGTCTAAAGTCAAAAATCAATAGTCACAAAGTTGAAGATTATCAATCCTGAAAATAAAGTTTTGCGCAATATCAGCTAAGTTTTTGTCTTTGTTTTACCCAAAGTAAACTTAGTGCTAATCGTTATAACCAAAACGTTTTAATTGACGCTTATCGCTTCTCCAGTTTTTATTTACTTTTACATACAATTCTAAGTGAATTTTTTTATCGAAAAACTTCTCTAAATCTTTTCTAGCTTCAGTACCAACACGTTTTAATGCCGCTCCTTTATGGCCAATAATAATTCCTTTTTGAGTTTCACGTTCCACCATAATTACTGAGCGAATTTTTATAATTTTTTCACTCTCAAAAAACTCTTCAGTATCAATTTCAACCGAATATGGAATTTCCTTTTTGTAATGGATTAATATTTTTTCACGAATGGCTTCATTAATAAAAAAACGTTCGGGTTTATCAGTTAATTGATCTTTAGGGTAAAAAGCAGGAGATTCAGGTAACACTTCCAATATTCTGTCAAATACTCCTTGAACATTAAATTTTTCTAATGCTGAAATTAAAGTAACTTCTGCATTTGGAACTTTTTCTTTCCAGTATAATAGTTTCTCTTCAACTTCCTCTTGTGAGGATAAATCAATTTTATTAATTAATAAAATAACAGGTACTTTTGAGTTTTTAATCTTATTGAAAAATCCTTCGTCTTTTAATTCTTTTTCACCGGTTTCAACCATATATATAAGCACATCAGCATCTTCAAAAGCTGATTTTACAAAATTCATCATTGAAGCTTGTAATTCATAAGCGGGTTTTATAATTCCTGGAGTGTCAGAAAATACAATTTGAAAATCTTCACCATTTACAATACCTAAAATTCTATGACGAGTAGTTTGTGCTTTAGAGGTGATAATAGAAAGTCTTTCACCTACGAATGCGTTCATAAGTGTTGATTTACCAACGTTTGGATTTCCTATAATATTTACAAAACCTGCTTTATGCTTCATTTTCAATGTTTAAGGCGGCAAAGGTAATATTTAATTATTTTATTATAATAAAAGTTGCAAATTATTTAATAAAAGTTGTACCTTTGCATTCGAAATCGCGGGATAGAGCAGTAGGTAGCTCGTCGGGCTCATAACCCGAAGGTCACTGGTTCGAGTCCAGTTCCCGCTACTAAACGAGACTCAAAGGCTTTTAGCTTTTGAGTCTTTTGCTTTTTAGAACTATAATTATCAGAAAAACAGTTGGTTAACTCAAGCATAAGGTTCATTTTAGGCGTTCGACATTCTTTATTTTTTAGTGAAAACCTAAAACCTTCAGGAAATAATATATTTTGGAAATTTCTTTTTTCATTATAGTTTAATTTATCCCAATATTTAAAGGGTTTGTCAGCCATTTTCAAGAAGCTATTTATGATTTTTTTATGGTTCGACATTTTTGTTGGGGCCTTGGCAATAATATCGTTTTTTTCTTGAATTTGCTTTTTCAGATTTGAACCATGTTTTTGAAAAATCTCTTTAGAAATTTCATTTATGGTAAAGCGATACTCCATTGTGTCAAACTTTTCTTGAAGTTGATTTATTTCGGTTTTAAGAATTCTTTGTCTATCAGCAAAATTAGAAAATTCAAAATCTAGCATCTTTTCAAGTTGTTTAGAAAACAAAGGATGAAATTCTTTTGAGAATGATAAGGATTCAAGTATTTTTTGAAAATGTTGATGAATTCCTTCGTTTAGAGATGTTTGTTTTGTGTTTGCATTTAAAATGATTTATAGAGGTCAGTATTTAAATTCATATCTTTAAAGCTAATAA
>TARA_R110001583_G_scaffold12946_3_pt1 | contig 29206 bp, 24 predicted proteins | sample TARA_R110001583 | Tara Oceans TARA_R110001583 (sample SAMEA4398432) | marine metagenome | biome: Polar Biome; feature: [MES] marine water layer (ENVO:01000295) within the mesopelagic zone...; material: water (ENVO:00002006), including particulate matter (ENVO:01000060) such as...... | reverse complement strand
ATTTCAGCGTATCCTTTGGCGATGTCTAAAAGTACAGATGGCATTGTTTCTGGTACAATCATAAGTATTGAAAGTTATGCTGATATGAATATAGTGCGAAGTGAATTTTCTGGTAAACTGAAGGGAAAAATAATCCTTTTAGGAAAAGAACCTAGAAAGAAATCGCTGTTAGATACCATTGAATCTAGATATTCAGAAACACAATTAAAACAAATGGAGCAAAAAGTAACCGCCAAGGTTAAAGCAACTCCATTACCTGAACTTTTTGAGCAATGGAAAACTGACGATTTTTCCGATGAAACTTTCCTCAAGTTTATAGAAGCTGAAGGCGCTATAGCCGTATTAACTACAAGGCCTATGTATTTAGGAGTTTTACACCCTCAAGGTACTTATTATTATAAAGAGGGTGATTTAAAACCTTTACCGTATTTCACTATCATGCCTGAGCATTTTGGAAGAATATACCGTATGACAAAATTAAATGCAACACCCACTATACGCCTAAATTTGGAAACAGAATTTTACAGTGAACCCGAAAATAATGTAAACATCATAGGGGAAATTTCAGGTAATGATGCTAAACTAAAGTCAGAAAGTATAGTATTAGGAGCTCATTTCGATTCTTGGCATTCTGCCACAGGTGCTACCGATAATGGTGCTAATTGCATAGTTTTAGTAGAAGCTTTACGCATTCTAAAGCAGATTGGCTATGAACCCAAAAGAACTATTAAAATTGGTTTTTGGGGAGGTGAAGAACAAGCTTATTTAGGGTCGGCTGCCTATGCTAAAAAACACTTTGGAGATTTAAATGAAAAACCGAATATAGCATCTAAAAAAATAGCTGCATATTTAAATTTAGATAATGGTGCCGGGTTAATAAGGGGCGTATTTTTGCAGAATAATGAATTGGCAAGACCCGTTTTTGAAAAAGTATTTGAGCCAATTTCTACTATAAGTTCTGGAGCTATTGCTATTGAAAATACGTTATCTACCGATCACGAAACCTTTGATCACTACAATATCCCATCATTTCAATTCATACAAGATGATTTAGCTTATGGGTCTGCAACTCATCATACAAATCTTGACTTTTTAGAATATGTTCCTGAAAATGACATTATGAAAAATGCTGTGATTTTAGCTTGGACAATTTATTCTTTGGATACTATGAAAGAAAACATCCCTAGAAAGAAAAAATAACTAGCCGTAACACCATTTAAAATAGATTGCTAGTGCACCCCTATTCTTGAAAATCCTGACAGATTTTTCCTTGTTATGTGTATGCTATAAATTAAGTGTTAATAAAGGAAATTCATCTTATATGCACAGTCTCAACTCTTAAAAAAACATTCTGCATACAATGAAATTCATAAATACAATCTTTACTATTCTTAGAAATTTATTCCTATTAATATTTCTGATGATAAGTATTTCCTGCCAAAATTCAATAAACAAACCGAGTACAACTAAAAGTGAATCTATAGGTCCAAAAAACGGTGCGTTATTAATTGGTGGTGGCGGAATGACCGATGACATGTGGCACGTATTTCATGATTTAGCTGGTGGTGAATCTGCAAGACTTGTTATTATCCCAACTGCATTCGACGAAAACTCCATCAACTACGACCCAGAATTTAAAATTTTGGAAAGACAATTTAAAGCTCGTGGATTTGATTCTATTCAATTTATGCATACAAGGGATACAGCTATTGCAAATAGCGATGAATTTATAAAACCCTTAAAAACTGCAACAGCGGTTTGGTTTACAGGTGGTCGGCAACATAGAACAGCAGATACATATCTAAATACTAAAACTCACACCGCATTGAACGAAGTTTTAGAGCGAGGTGGGATAATTGGCGGGCATTCTGCAGGAGCGTCAATACAAGGCTCTTATTTAGCTCGTGGCGGCCGCGGATTAAATGACAGTTATAAACTAATCAGTAATCCTGAAGTCGGTTTCAGTTTTGTTACCAATTCAGCTTTTGACCAACATCATCTCGAAAGAAACAGACACTATGATATGTTTGAATTGTTGAAAATTAAACCTGAATTATTAGGGATAGGTTTAGACGAAAACACTGCCGTACTTGTACAAGGAAATGAATTTGAAGTAATTGGAGATAAATATGTGGCCATCTATGATGGAACATTTTGGTCGAACTATTTTAACGAGATTGATACTTTGGAAACCGGTAAAAACAAGTTCTATGTTTTGAAAAATGGTGAAAAATACAATCTTAAAGAAAGACGTGTTCAGCGTAATAAGTTTTTAAAACCAAAAAATCTAACTTCTAATGAACAGAAAGAATTTGCGGGCACATATCTGTTTGAAAAAAGTAAAGTTCTTTGGAATAATATTGTGGTTGAGAATGATACCTTGAAATTTCAAATTGTAAGACGAAATATTGTTCGAGAACCAATTCCCATTTATGCTTACGAAAAAGATTTGTTTTATGACACCGATGCTGAATTATGGTTTCATTTCAAAAGAGATAGCATAGGAAACATTATCGGATTCGATAAAAGAACTCACAAATTTATAGATGGTCTTAATCAGCGATTCAATAAGATTGTTGAGTAAAAACCAAATACTATAAGCTCCATAGTTAAAAGTATATAAGTTCTTAATTAAATGACTTGGCCTTTCCTATAAAAAACCTTCTACTCTTAGATGTAATAGAATAGTCCGTCAAAAATGTTGAATCTTAATAAATTCTAACTTATGGTCTTCACTGATTTTAGTACTTTCACAATAATCACGCAAAACAATTTATGAGTAGCAAGAATCGGGTTTTATAACCTGTTGTTGTAAAATACATTTGACATGTAAAATGTAAAGAAATGACAACACAAGAAAACATAAATTATAATCGAATTGCCGAAGCGATAGACTATATAAAAGTAAATTTCAAACAACAACCTACTTTAAATGAAATAGCTGCAAGCGTTCATTTAAGTCCGTATCACTTTCAGCGCCTTTTCACAGATTGGGCAGGCGTAAGTCCTAAGAAATTTATGCAATTCATGAGTATTCAATATGCTAAACAGTTACTAAAAAATAATCATGCTACTTTGTTTGATACTGCACATGAAACTGGACTCTCAGGTACGAGTAGATTACATGACCTATTTATCAATATTGAAGGAATGACACCTGGCGAATTTAAAAATGGGGGTGAAAACCTCATCATTAAATACAGTTTTGCAGAAAGTCCGTTTGGAAATATTATCGTTGCATCGACCCAAAAAGGGATTTGCCATATGGCTTTCTTTGATAATGAGGAGGAAGCGCTACAGAAATTGATAAATAGATTCCCAAAGGCCACTTACAATCAACTGGTCGATAATTTGCAACAAAATGCCCTATTCATCTTTAAGCATGATTGGAGCAAACTACACCAAATAAAATTGCACTTAAACGGAACTCCATTTCAGTTAAAAGTATGGGAAACATTGCTAAAAATTCCAGTCGGTGATTTGTCTACTTACGGCGCAATCGCCAAGGAAATTGACAAACCAAAAGCCTCAAGAGCAATTGGTACGGCAATAGGCAGCAATCCGGTTGCATTTTTAATTCCTTGTCATAGGGTTATTCAATCAACGGGAAACATTGGTGGCTACATGTGGGGAAATACCCGTAAAACAGCTATTATTGGTTGGGAAGCTGCAAAAATAAATTCAAAACAAGTATAGCAAGTTTCGGGTTTTAAACCCATTCTAATCGCCAGAACTTTGTGTTATAATCTTAACACATAGAGCAATGAAAACCTTTATCTTAATACATGGTTCATGGCATAGCGCATGGAACTGGCACAAAGTAATTCCCTTATTAGAAGAACAAGGGCACAAAGTTTTTGCTATTGATTTGCCCGGTATGGGCCGTGATAATACGCCTATTGAACAGGTAACATTTTCTAATACCGTTTTAAAATTATGCCATTTGATTGATAGTATTGAAGGGCAGATTATTTTAATTGGACATAGTAAAAATGGTATTATGATTTCACAGGTGGCAGAATACAGACCTGAAAAAATTGAAAAATTGATTTACTTGGCGGCATACTTGATTCCGAATGGCAAAACCCAGTCCGACTATTCCTCACAAGATATTTATGGGGTTCTTAAACCTCATGTAACCATGCATCTAGAAACCAAATCGCACACATTACAGCCAAAAATTTATAAAGAGGGACTTTATCATGATTGTGAGGATGAAATTACAGAAATGGCTAAACTAGTATTAAGTCATGAGCCTATTGAATCTGGTATAACACCCTTCATTAACTAATGAAAAATTTGGTAGTGTTAGAAGATTCTATATCGAATGCACTGAAGATAGAGCCGTTACTCCATTCATTCAACATAAAATGTATAGTGAAACAGTTTGTGAGAAAGTGTTTAAAATACAAACCAGTCATTCGCCATTTTTCAGTAAACCAAAGGAACTCACTACTATTTTCCTTGAAATAGCATCATTGTAATTATGACAGAAAAATTAAATAAGATAAACTGGCCTTCAGTCGCTGAAGAGATGCACGAGAAAGGTTATGCCATACTCCCTAAACTACTTTCAAGTGATCAATGTCAAGTATTAATCAAATCATACAACACTCCCGCATTATATAGAAAAACTGTTATAATGGAGCGATATCGTTTTGGATTGGGTGAATATAAATACTTTGATTATCCGCTGCCAGAATTAATTCAATCATTACGTGAAAACTTCTATCCTATGTTAACGCCAATAGCTAACTTATGGATGAAGGCTTTAAAAATTAATACGGAATTCCCAACCACATTAAAAAAACTTCACCAGCAATGTCACGAGAATAATCAGATGAAACCTACTCCCCTAATTTTAAAATATGGAAAGGGAGGTTTCAATACCTTGCATCAAGATTTGTATGGTGATGTATATTTCCCCCTTCAAACGGTACTGTTTTTAAATGAACCAGGTGTGGACTATGAGGGTGGCGAATTTGTACTTACCCAACAAACACCAAGAGCGCAGTCTAAAGCCATAGTGCTGCAACCCAAAAAAGGAGATTTGCTTATTTTTACTACGAATTTTCGTCCTATAAAAGGTACAAAAGGCTATTATAGAGCTACCATGAAACATGGTGTTAGTGAAGTAAAAAGTGGAGAAAGACATACCTTAGGTATCATTTTTCACGATGCAACGGCATAATTATGATACATCATACTTCATTTAAAGATAAAGAGATACGAACCAAAATTAGAACTGGTGATATCAAGTTTGGTGGAAATAAGAATCTGAAAATTTATGGCACGTTAAATTGCAAATCGGGCTTACGAATGAAAAGAGAAAACAAAGTATTTTTCTCATCAATAGAAGAAGCTATTAAAAGCAATTTTCGACCTTGTGGAAATTGCATGAAGGAAGCCTATAAAAAATGGAGAAATGAAATTGTTTGATATAAAAGTAGACCCTACTAAAAACTTACTCCCACAGGGTGGAACTGTAAATTACTATGGTAAAATTCTTAATGACCTGGAAGCAGCTAGTTATTTAGACCTATTACTAAATCATATTGAATGGAAAAACGACGAGGCAATAATATTTGGCAAGAAAATAATAACAAAGCGCAAAGTGGCATGGTACGGAGAAAAACCGTTTGAATACACCTATTCAAAAACCACCAAATTGGCACTACCCTGGACTACCGAATTAGTATACTTAAAAAATAAAGTGGAGCAAGAAACAGGTGAGACCTTTAATTCGTGTCTGCTCAATCTTTATCACGATGGCAACGAGGGAATGGCCTGGCATAGTGATGGTGAAAAAGATTTAAAAAAGAACGGAGCCATTGCCTCTTTAAGTTTTGGCTCAGAACGAAAATTTGCCTTTAAACATAAAGAAACCAAAGAAAAAGTTGGATTGATTTTAGAACATGGCAGCTTATTAGTTATGAAGGATGAAACCCAAACCATTTGGTTGCACCGATTACCACCTACAAAATCAAGCACGCAACCCAGAGTCAATTTGACTTTCAGAACGATTATAGAAAAATAGTAATACAAATATATCTCAATACAGCATTTTTAAAACTCCATAGTTTACATCGTCTTTTTTACTTTAATTTTGCAGCATGGTCAGAAATGTACAGTTACGATTAACGTTAAAGGAAGAAGCTACCCCTAATGGTTTAGAAATACGTACTGCAAAATATCTTGGACTTGTAGATGGTACTTTTAAAATAAGGGTACTTAGAAAATCTATAGATGCACGTAAACCTAAAATAGTTTTCAATTATAATCTGGCCGTTTATATCAATGAACCCGCCCCAAGCGATGCCTTATCATTTAAATACAAAGATGTATCAAAAGCCAAACCTATTCATATTATTGGTTTTGGACCTGCAGGCATGTGGGCTGCGCTTCGTTGTTTAGAAATGGGGTACAAACCCATTGTAATTGAAAGAGGCAACAATGTAAAAGATCGTAGACGTGATTTAAAGGCAATCAACCAAGACCATCTAGTGAACCCAGAAAGTAACTATTGCTTTGGAGAAGGTGGTGCTGGTACGTATTCTGACGGAAAATTATATACCCGAAGCTTAAAACGTGGCGATGTACGTCGCATATTTGAAAGTTTGGTTTTTCATGGTGCTACAGACCAAATATTGGTAGATGCACATCCGCATATCGGGACAAACAAACTCCCGAAAATTGTTCAGAACATTCGAGAGGTTATTCAACATCATGGTGGCGAAATTCATTTCAATACCAAGGTGACTGATTTTGTTATCAAGAACAATACGCTAAAAGCTATCATTCTCAATGAAAAGGATGAAATGGCCGTAGATCGGGTCATTCTAGCTACCGGACATTCCGCACGTGATATATTCGAGCTATTACACAAAAAAGATATTGCATTAGCCGCAAAATCTTTTGCTATGGGTGTTCGTGTAGAGCATCCGCAACATATCATTGACAGTATTCAATATCATTGTTCTGGTGAGCGAAACGAACTGTTACCTGCCGCTTCTTATAGTTTAGTTGAACAGGTGAAAGAGAGAGGCGTATACTCTTTTTGTATGTGTCCCGGTGGATTCATTGTACCAGCTGCAACCGCACCCGGAGAAGTGGTTGTGAATGGTATGTCACCGTCGAAACGAAATAATTTGTATGCAAACTCTGGTATCGTTGTAGAAATTAATGTAGATACCGATATACCTAAGTACGAAAAATTCGGAGCCCTAAAAGGATTGGAATATCAAAAAGACTTGGAACGTTTGGCTTTTACTTCAGGTGGAAGAACACAAACTGCACCAGCACAACGGTTAACTGATTTTGTTGATGGAAACCTATCCGTAGATTTGAACCCTACCTCCTACCAGCCCGGATTAAAATCAGCTCCCTTACACTCCCTTTTACCAAAATTAATAGGCAGTAGACTGCGTCAAGGTTTTAAGGCTTTTGGCGATAAAATGCATGGATACTATACTGCAGAAGCAAATATCGTTGGGGTAGAATCACGAACCTCATCGCCAGTAAGCATCCCAAGAAATGAACAATTAGAACATCCGGACATTAAAGGTCTTTTTCCATGTGGTGAAGGTGGTGGCTATGCTGGTGGTATTGTCTCAGCAGCTATGGATGGCGAACGCTGTGCCGAAGCAGCCATGAAGGGACTATAAAAGTTTAAGAATCAAGTCCAAAATTTAAAAAATCAAGTTCAAAAAAGTAATGGGTAATTTAGTTTTTGAATTTGGCTTAGCTCTTTATTTTCTTATAACTCAATTATACTAAATAACCTTAACACAATTTCTTTATGCTTTACACTTCAAACTGAATACTGAATACTGAATACTGAATACTGATGTTTAAGCCATTTTAGGCTTGTTTGCTTTAGTGATAAAGTTTAACTCTTTTTTTATTTTTGAATTTTTGAATTTGTATAAACGAGCTACTTCAGTTTTAGACTCAAGGTTTAACTCATACGTTGTTTCAGTAACAATTGTCATTTCAATAGTTTCAACCTTAACTTCGTTAGTAGCGTTTTGAGCTTGTGCAGTTAAGCTTAAGAAGATGATAAAGATGATGGTTAGTATTGTTTTCATGACTTGCATTTGTTACACTTATAGAACGTAGCAGACCTTGTTGCACTAGGTGGTGAATCGCTGAAAAACACATATTACTCGTTAGTTTACATGTGTTAGGTTTAAGTGTAAAATCTTGTCGATTAACGACATCATATGTAAAATCAGCTGAACGATAAAAGAGGTCGTTTAGCGATATATTCGGTAGAAATATTTAGAAGGAGATAGTTTTTAGTGCAAATGGTTTTCTATTCTCTCCTTTCTATTTTGCACCTCCAACTTAATAATCAATACTTTGCACTAATTACTAATATCAATTTGCTTCCATTTTTAAGCGTACCTTTGCCCCTTATTAAAATTTTATGACATTTAAAGAACTCGGCATAGCCGAACCAATCCTAAAAGCCTTAGAAGCTGAAGGTTATACTCACCCTACTCCAATTCAAGAACAATCTATTCCTATACTTCTAAATGGCAAAGACCTTTTAGGTGTAGCTCAAACAGGTACTGGAAAAACAGCTGCCTTTGGTATTCCGATTCTTCATCATTTATATGAAGGTATTAGCCTAAGTCAATCTAAACGAAAAGTAAAAGCATTGGTGGTTACACCTACTCGTGAACTTGCCATTCAAATTGGCGAAAGTTTTACCGCTTATGGTAAACACACTGGTTTGAGAAATACTGTTATTTTCGGTGGTGTTAAACAAGGTAAACAAGTAAGCGCCTTAAGAGGCGGTGTAGATATCCTTATTGCAACTCCTGGGCGTTTATTAGATTTAATGAACCAAGGTTTTATATCCTTTAGAGATTTAGAGTATGTTGTTTTAGATGAAGCCGACCAAATGTTGGACATGGGTTTCATACATGACATTAAAAAAATCATTGCCAAACTACCTGCAAAAAGACAGTCACTCTTCTTTTCGGCTACCATGCCAAAAGATATCGTAGAGCTTTCTCGTAAAATGTTGGGCGATTTTGAACGCGTAACGATTAAACCAGAACAGGCTACGGCAGAGAAAGTTGAACAAGGTGTTTACTTTGTAAGTAAAGGAAACAAACCTAAGTTGCTGGTGCATTTATTAGAACAACAACCACAATCTTCTGTATTGGTATTTTCACGTACAAAACATGGCGCCAATAAGATCGTTAAGAAATTAGAGCAAGCTGACATTCGTTCTGCAGCTATTCACGGTAATAAATCACAAACTGCACGACAAAAAGCATTGGGTGATTTTAAAGATGGTAAATTAAAAGTATTGGTCGCTACTGATATCGCCGCTAGAGGTATTGATGTTGAAGAATTAGCATTGGTGGTGAATTATGACCTACCTAATGTTTCTGAAACTTACGTGCACCGTATTGGTAGAACAGGTCGTGCCAGTGCTAGTGGTACCGCACTTTCTTTCTGTGATAGAGAAGAAAAACCATACCTACGCGATATTGAAAAACTGATTAAACAAGAAGTACCTCGTTTAGGAGCGCATCCTTTTATGGACGATACTCCTGAAGAAAAAGATGACAGACCAGCAAGAACCCCCAGAGGTCCTGGTAAATCTGGTAATAAAAATAGACCTGGCGGCAACAACTTCCGTGGCAAAAATAATAGGAACACAAGTAGACCTAAAAAGAGAAATGACACTACTAGTAGAGACTAGCTTAAGTTATAGATTTTACAAATAAATAAACCCCCCATGACTATAATCATGGGGGGTTTTAGTTGTATAATTATAAATGGATTTTTTAAATTTTCTTTATTAACGTGCCATTTTAATCAATTGGGCCATATAAACATATTTCATATCTCTTGCAGCTACGCCTTCTTGCATTAACTTAGTTTTTGCAGGAGTTGCTCCTTCATTGAAATTGATATTCTGATTTAAAGCCTGTTTATAATCTTTAAACATACTTACCGTCATATGCGAAGCGTAGGTGTCGCTTCCAATAGGGTTTATAAATCTAATCAACCCCCAACTTAACTTCTCTTCTGAATCGACTGCTTTTTGATGTAAAGGCTGAAAAACCTTTTCCTCAGCATTTTCATAGGTATTATAATGTTCAAGGGCTACTTTCATCATATCTATTTGGGCAACTGTGCCTAACACCATTTCATTTGGAGATGAACCCGTTGTTGTTGCAATTTCATGAGCAAAGATTCGTACGGCCAAATCCCTAGTTTTTGCCGAACCGTTAATTTTAGCGGTAATATCTTCTTCAGTCATATTAGGGTAGGCTGCCTTAGCCCTTTCCCATAAGTTTTCCCAACTACTACCATCCATCATTTTTACGGGGTCGTTATACAATGACACGGTTAGGTATTGAAAATCCTGCATTTCTCCTCCAGGTTGCAATGACCATAAATCCCAACCGATAATATCTCCTGATTTTACCCGTTGTTGTTGAATTTTTTCCCAGAATGTTTCAGTCTCATCGTAGGCCGTCATTTGTTCGTTATCGACCTTCATAAATTCAAAAACAAGATATAATTCTTCTTGTGCGTTGGTCGTAAGACCAAATAGTGTTAATGCGATAATTAGTACGACTTTTTTCATGTTCTTATAATTTAGTGGTTAAATTAAATATGATTCACATGAACCATCTGTAATACTACCCGATTATTTCGAACAAGAGATTGTGATAAGGACCAACCTATATTATAAGTGTCCTAAGTTATATTTTAAATTATCGAGAAGATTTTTAGGAGAACGCAACGAGTTAAACAGTACGTATTCGACTCAATAATAATTCTTTATGTGATTTTCCTATGGGAATCACTTTTCTTCCGATTTCCAAATGTCCATCGGCTAGAACGTCCAATTTTGAGATATTAATAATAAAGGAGCGGTGTACTCGAATGAAACTGGATTTTGGCAGCCTCTCTTCCATTACTTTTAGCGTACATGATAGCATATGCTTAATTTTAGAGGTAATTAAAACACAATAATTACGATCGGCCTCTATGTAGAGTATATCTTCTAAAAGTAATTTTTCCATCCTACCGTTATGGCGGACAAAAATTCGATCTTCGAGAACTTCTATGTCCTGCGTAGTTTGACTCGATTCTTCATCTTCTTTAATTTGTTCAACAACCAAGGCGATGGTACGCTGTAAACTTAGTTTGTTAAAGGGTTTTGTAATAAATGCCTTCGGTTGGGTTTCCTTAGCCTTCTCAAAAGTGGCATCGTCACTATTGGCTGTAAGATATATTATGGGAATATCCTTAAATTTTTGAATGGCTCTGGCGGTATCTATACCGTTGAGTGCACCTTTTAGGTTGATATCCAATAGCAGTATATGTGGAGAATGCTCTTTAACATGTATAATAGCCTCTTCTCCCCTAGGTAAAATGCCGGCAACCTCATAACCGAGACTGGTCAACTGAATAGACAGGTTAGCAGCAATGATCATATCATCCTCAACTATCAATATACATACTTTCTCATTTTTCATTAGGCAGCCTTTGTATTTTGAAATTCTATGCATACGGATGTACCTTGATCGGTAACCAAAATCATTTTTCCATCCAATTGTTTTACCAATAAATCTACCAAATGTGTTCCAAAACCAGTCTCTCTGACGAGATTTTCCGATTGCATACCAATGCCATTGTCATTAACCTCCAATACTAATAGGTTACCATTCAGTTTTAAGGCCAAATGTATAACGCCATTCCTTTCCTCTGGAAAAGCATATTTTAAAGAATTTGTAATCAACTCATTGACAATAAGACCTATGGGTATTGCCATATCGACATCAAGTTCAAGTTCTTTCATTTCTAAATCAATGGTGACCTTATTATTTTTACCATACGAATGAACGATATAGTCGGTTAGATTATTAAAGTAATCCTTCATTTCTACCGTGGCTAGTTTTTCGCCCAAATATAATTTTTGATGAATCATGCCCATACTATGAACACGATGCTGACTTTGCTCCATAACATCCAAAATATCAGGATCCACAATTAGTGATGCCTGAAGGGATAGTAAGCTCGAAACAATCTCCAGATTATTCTTTACGCGATGGTGTATTTCCTTCAATAAGAATTCCTTTTCAGAATTTTTCTTTTGTAAAAGCTTGTTCTTTTTTACATTATTAGAAATAGCCTTATATGCCAATAGTAGCAACAATAATAATAAGACCGTTATAATAATGATAAGTTGTTGCCTTGTTTGTTGTTTTTTTATTTGGATTTCTTGAAGTTCAATAGTCCCCTCTTTTTTAGCCAAATCAAATTCTGTTCTCAATTGAGAAATTCGATGATCGGCTTCAGCAGTAAATACCTCGTTTTTTAGAGAATCATACTTAGAAAATGCACTATAAGCATTTTCATAATCGGTATTACGGGCATATGCATTTGCTAATTCTTTGTAAGCGTCGCTTAAATAATAGGCATCACCAAAATCGTCAGTCGCAATGGTTATCGATTTTTTGAGTCCCTCAATAGCTTTGCTATAGTTTTCCCTCTTATTTTGCATTTTTCCAATTGCTAGCCAAGAACGCATTACCATAAAATTGTTTTCCAGAAGTTCGGCATATTTAACAGCGTTACGACCGGCTTCACTAGCATTCTCAAATTCACCTAAATAGGAATAGAGATCCACTAATGAAATATAAACATCGCTTAGGTTATTATAAAACCCATAGCGCTCACCAATGATATTGGAATGTTCATAATATCTACGTGCCTCTTTATAGTTTTTTAAAGCCAAATAATTATTGCCGGTGATATATAAAGTAAAGCCATAATCCAAATCGGTAATGCCCCAAGTTTCAAATAATTTTAAGGAACGAAGACCATATTCCACACCGGATTCAAATTTTCCCTGCTTCCAAAAAAGGTTACTTAAATCGCTAAAAGCCATAGCTTTTGCCTTGATATCGTTTAGTTTTTCACCTAAATCTAGTGATATTATGGCATAATCTGCCGCTTTGTCCAATTGACCTCTACGCTCATATACATAGCCCAACTGCGTGTTTAAAAAAGCTAAATCAGATTGCATAACCTTAGCTTTGGCCAATTCTAGAACTATTTGTGCACTGTCTAGTTTTTCCATTCGTAAAAGAATGGCCCCTTGGGTGATTTGAAACCTACCATGCCATAAGGTATCACCATTTACCGTTGTAAGTTTCAAACCCTTATTAGTGAAGGTCATTGCCGTATTTAAGTTTCTGGTATGCCAATAATAAGCCAAATCATTAAGCATGGAGAATTTAACCGAATCAGTTTTTATTTTAGGGTAACCCTGTTCTAAAGTGTCTAAATAAGAAGCCCCGAAATTATCGGTTTCTACAAATACCTTTTTATAAGGATGATCGCTTTCTAAGTCAACTATTTGACCAAAACTGAAACCGAGTCCCAAAAAAGACAAAAGGACAGCGTATCCGATTTTTTGATAAATGATACTCATTTGGCAAGTTGATTCTCACTGAGGGAAAATGATGTTCCAATAAATGTACAACATTCTAGGCAGTAACCTCCCGATCATTAAATTGGATAGTTCGGACAAAATAACCAACTACTCATCCTTTATCTCCCTTTTATTCAATGGTTTATCCTTTCTTTTAGGATAATGAGATATTTGGTAAAAAGTTCATCATGAAAAAACTTAATTTCATCTTTTTTTCAATTATAATGATTTTGGTTTTTGCGTGTAAGGACACCAACTCCATTGAAAAAAAGGAGACTTCGAGGGCTGAAAATACGATCGCTACAACGCTGAAAAACACTACAAAAACCTATTTAAACGCTTGGAGTGAAAATGACACCACCGTACATCGATTGGTTACTACAAAAAATCTGGTACGAAACGTAAATGGTAAAATTGTTTCCATCAATCAAAAAGAACTTTTTAAGACAATGAATTTTTGGCATCGGGCCATGCCTGATTTGAAAATTGATGAAAAAGAAATTAGTGTAATCGGAACTAGGGCTTACGTTAATTGGATAGGTAGAGGCTCTAATACTGGAATGTTAGGTAATACTCCCCCAACGGGGAAAAAAGGCTATATCGAAGGTATGAGCATTCTTACATTTGATGATGCGGGCTACATAGTACACGAGGCTACTTTTTTTAATCTTTTGGGGCTAATGGAAGAATGGGGCTACACAATGTCACCCCCTATTATGGAATAAAAAAAGTACCTATTCGAGAACATTGAAAAATAGTGGGTATTTACCTTCTATTTAATTCTAGAATGGATTAATTTGTCTTCATGAAAAAGCAACTTTTGATTTATGGTAGTGGAAGACATACCGTTCCCTTTTTAAAATATATGGCAGACGCTACCGGTAAGGAAAAACCTAACCTTTGCTTTATACCAACTGCTAGCGGAGAAGACCAAGATTATATAGATTCGTTTTACGATGTATGTGCACAAATTAATGTGGTACCACATGTTCTAAGTGTTTGGATAAACTCTTATGATCAAAAAGAATCATTTGAAGAAATAATTTCTAGAATGGATGCTATTGTTGTAGGCGGTGGAAACACGTTGAATATGTTGGCGATTTGGGAAGCCCAAGGTATTGATGCGGCACTAAAAAACGCATACGAGAAAGGTGTTATAATGGGCGGCGGCAGCGCGGGTTCTTTATGTTGGTTCAATGGTGGCACGACAGATTCTAGACCTAAGGAATTAAGTATTGTTGAAGGCATGCGATTCATTGATAAAAGCCACTGTCCGCATTACAATTCCGAAAAATCTAGAAGACCCCTGTACCATAACAATATTATCTCTGGTCAGCTTACAGATGGTTATGCTTGTGATGATCGCTCTGCCATCCATTTCATTGATGAGGAAGTTTATACCTCAATTTCTTTAGATGATGAGAATCATTCTTATTATGTACACTTGAATAAGGAAAATATTATCGAAGAAGAACGACTACCTAGCACTATTGTATCATAAAACTTTATTTCCCTAACTAGATAAAAAAATAATATTAGAATTATTTGATTGATATTAAGCACTATCAGCATTTATAAATTCATTTATAAATGCTAAATACATTTTCATTTTAAATACTGACCTTTCAGTTATAAAATAAATTGGTATAGAATACTTTTTGGTAGTTATTTAAAATAGGATTGAAAAATAGTTAACACTTGTTCTAATCCTTCTATATACTTCCGTTAATCACCCTTTTAATTTTAATCAATTTCCTCCTATTGTAAAGCCTTGATAAAAAAATAAGGGTATTCGGACAGTTTAAAATCCTGTCCGTCCAAAACCAATTGTATTTAAAACGGAATATTAATTTCTTTAAAATAATTCCTCCACTTAGAATTTCAAAAAGTTGTATTAATCAGTAAATCGAGAAATTATGAAAAGATTAAAAATCACATTTCTTTTTGTCACCCTAATGTTTGGAGTAACATTAAGTAAAGCTCAAGAACATACGGTGTCCTTAGATTTTGACAACGGGCAAACTGCAACGGAAACCCTTAAAAAGTACGTAACAGCACTACAAAATGCCGATGTCGAAGGCGTAGCGGCTTTAATGACCAAAGATGCAATGGTCTATGGTCTTGGTGGCGGCTTAGACTCTTTGAATACAACACAACATAAAGCATATTGGGTCAATAGCCTTGCCAACTACAAACATAATATTTCAAATGACCTGTATTTACCTGTAAAGGTTGAAAATAATTGGAATGAAGGAGAATGGTTACTAACATGGGGCGTAAACACCCTTGAAAATAATAAAACCGGAATAATAACCCCTGTACCTTACCATATAGCAGCAGTCGTCGTCGACGATAAAATAGCGGCCATGCATTACTATTTAGACTACATCAGCTTATTGACAAAACAAGGATATACGGTAATAGCACCCTCTGAATAGTTTATAGTACTCAACCTAGTACATATTAATTTCCCACTAACTGCAGTAGACCTAAAGAATGTTGGTCTTCTGACTGTATTAAAAAATAACAGGCAGACAAATTTCGGAAGAACCTTTTTTGTCAACATATGTTTCAATTTATGTTTTTTGAATATTAGCCACTTATCAATTGACAAATTGAGTCTGTCTGTTTTTTAACTCATTGAGAGAATAAAATAACTAAACCAAAAATTATAATTTAAAGGGAACACCATGAAAAAAATAATTATAGTACTCGCTTTGATGATATCATTCATCACAATTGCTCAAAAGAAAAATGGAACGGTTTACATTGAACATCCAACAATTGATGTTGTAGCATCTTTCACAACGGCACTTGTAACTGGAGATACCACCAAACTAGCCAGTTTATTAACTGAAGATTTTAAAGCCTTTAATGGGGTTTCTACAAATCCCGATGCCAAAGGCACCGAAAAGACAAGGTTCATTAAAAATTCATACCGTTGGTTTGATGAACTAGATTACTTCTCCATAACTGATTATCCTGGGGCGTACCCAGATGCAATTGAATACAAAGAAGACAATAAAGACGATGAAATTTGGGTGCAAACTTGGGAATTGCTAAAAGGGGTTCATAAAACTACTGGCGTAAAATTTTCATCTCCGGTACATCGCCTTATTGTAGTTACCAAAGACAATAAAATAAAGACGGTTATCAATTATTACAACGAAGGTATTTTTGATGAAATGGCACAAAGTTTTTCAGACCGTACTAACGGTAAAATTTACAATCATCATGATAATATTAATACAGTACGTAAAGCTGTCTATTCATTTGAAAATGCAGATTTAGATAAGGCAATTGCTTATTACAGTGAAGATGCACGGTTTTATAATATTAACGATGATTTTAATGTGACGAGTTCTAGAGATGAAATAAAAAAAATAAGACAAGAATTTTTAGATAATTTTCAAATTAAAAGTATAGAAATGGTCGGCTACCCAGATTATCTAGAATACGAAATGGGTAATGGCAGATCTGTATTGTCTTGGTGGAACTTTCATTTAATCAGGAAAGCTGATAAAAAGGAAATAGTGCTTCCCATGCATATCAATGATGATTTTGATGAAGATGGAAAAATAACATCAGAGATGATTTATTTCAACCGGACTTTATTGGAAAAATGATTTATAATGTTTAGAAGAATATCCAAATTCTTATAAACATTTTTAAAAGAGCTATCAAGTCTATAGAATTTAACCTGCTTATTTCTTTACCAAAAAACATAAAACTAATTAGAGCTAAAATGGAAGATGAAACAATAAGTAAAAATGTAACCGTGGTAGACAAACTATACAATGGTTTCGCAACAGGTGATATTCCTACCGTTCTGGGATTAATGGATGAGAAAATTATTTGGAACGAAGCAGAAGGTAATGCATTGGCAGATGGCAACCCATATATAGGGCCAGAAGCTGTATTGAATGGCGTATTTGCCAGACTTGGGGAGGAACATGAATACTTTAACCTTAAAGACATCAACCTGCATAATATGTATAACGACAAAGTGCTCGCAACCCTAAGGTACGATGCGAAAAGGAAAAGTAATGGTGCTTTATATGACGCTCAAGTCGCTCATTTTTGGACATTAAAAAATGGAAAAGTGGTCGCATTTCAGCAATATGCCGATACCAAGCAATTAGCGGATGCGGCAAATAAATAATCGACAACTACCTAAAACAAACCAAAATGGTCTCGGGCAGCCTGTTTCGACCTAATAACACCGTATAAAATTCCAATCATAAAATCCTGACATTCAATTAATTTCAAAGACGCCATCCAAACCATGAACACAAGAAAACGCGCAGTAGCTTTTGAAAAGAGTGGTTATTATTTTATAGGTCTTTTTCTACTTGCCATGGCCGGCTTTTGGCCTTCCTATTTTACCAAGTTTTTTGATGGCACCGCCGATTTTACGTTCTATTTTCATTTCCATGCTTTCTTTGCGGTACTCTGGATCTTTATGTTGATAGCCCAACCTATTCTGATTTTTCAAAAGAAATTTGAACTTCATAAAAAAATTGGAAAACTATCGTACATCCTTGTTCCGCTTATTTTTATTTCCATTATCCTACTGGCCCATAGCACACTACGAGGTCCTCAAGAAAACTTGGGTCTAGAACTATGGGTTCCTGCAAAAGACATTTTGATTTTTTCAGTCGGATATGGTATTGCTATAAAATACAGACATGCCATGACCATTCATGCACGGGGAATGATAGTTGCGGGAATCGTATTAATAGAACCGGCATTGGTTCGTTTAATCCTCTATACATTTTTTCCGAATGAAGGTTTTGCTCTAAGCGGATATATTATCACATTAGTCATTCTTTATGGATTGCTATTAGCTTTGATTGTCGCAGAGCGAAAGCAAAAAACAGGTCGGTGGGTGTTCCCGCTTGCCCTTGCACTGTATGTTTTTGTACACTCCATACTCGTATTTCAAATTCGAATACCACCATGGCAGGCGTTCGCCGAATGGTTTGCGGCATTACCATTAATTTGATGAAAGGAACATTTATAATTCAATTTTAAAAACTAACATCATGGAAAGAAGAACATTTACAAAATTGGCAGGACTAAGCGCCGTTGCGATTTCCACCACAGGTTTTATCAAATTCAATGGCGAATCGTACATAGGCGACTGCGAGACGACAACGGACATTCTCGGACCGTTTTATAGGCCAGACAGCCCTATGCGAAATAATTTGGTTGTCAAAGGAATACCAGGAAAGCTAGTCCAACTATCCGGCATTGTGCGTCATAAAGACTGTACAACACCCTATAAAAATGCAAAAATAGAGCTTTGGCATTGTTCAGCAGATGAAGTCTATGACAATGATACCGATGAATATAGATATAGAGGCACAACACTTTGCGATGAAAATGGCAAATATAATTTTCAAACCCAAATGCCCGTACCTTATGATGCGGGAGGCGGATTTATTAGACCAGCACATTTTCACATGATGGTCTCTGCTCCAGGTTATCAAAGTTTGGTAACCCAAATCTATTTTACCGGTGACCCATATCTTAAAAAAGACGCATCTTCAGCATCTGCAGAAGCTAAAAACAGAATCCTCGAAGTGTATAAAGAAGATGGTATGCTCAAAGTTTCTTTTGATTGCAACATGAACGAACGTTTAAAGGTTTCGTATGGCTCACTTTCCCAAATTACCGGGAAATATAAAAACGATGAAACCGGTAAGATCCGTGAACTTTTTGAAAAAGATGGTCTACTCTGGTTACAGAATGAAGTTTTCGGGGAGAGTTTTGACTACGTTGGGGAAAACAGGTTTGAATACCCCGGTATGACCGAGGGAACATATGTTACACTACAATTTGATATTAAGCAGAACGATGCCGCAAAATGCATAATAACCACTGCTTGGGAAGTAGGAAAGGAAACTGTGGAGTCATTTACAAAAGTCTAAAATTTTATCTTAACGTATGCCAAGGAATTGGGGAAAGCTGAAAACAACTTAAAACAAACCAAAATGGAAAAAACATCATTATTTAGAAATGGAATTATCGCAATTCTAATATCAATTATTACGGCAGGCTGCAACCAACCAGTAAAAGAAAAAGTAACAGATAAAGTTGTGGAAGTAGTAGAAGTTAAATTAGAAGTACCAGAATATTTTCAACTGCGACCAGAGGTTGAAAAAATATTTGGCTATTCACATGCGGTCAAAATCGGAAATGATATAAAAATATCAGGTGCCGTTAGTATGGATGCCGATGGCAACCCTACTGCCGTCGGTGACTTTGAACAGCAAATGATAAATTGCTACGCAGATTTAGATAAAATTTTAAAACATTATGGTTGCACTTTTGATGATGTTATTGTAGAAAATATATTCACTACCAATATGCCCATGTTTTTAGAGGCAGCCGCTTATAGAAATGAGATTTATACAAAACAATTTCCAACAGGGTCTTGGCTTGGAGTAAAAGAATTGGCATTCCCAGAATTTCTAATAGAAATAGAATTGGAAGTCTATAAAGAAGAGTAAAAAAAACATATAGTATAATAGCTTATACATGAATTTTTCAATACCGATTACATGATTTTAAAAGATAACTGCATTCAATAACTAATAAATTATATATCATGGAAGCACTAGCAAAAACACAAGTTGACCCCTCAAAAATTATGCAAATAGGCACGGGATTTATGGCTACTAAGACCTTGCTCACAGCTGTAAACATGGAACTTTTCACCATCCTTTCGAGTAGAGAATTATCTGGTGCTGAAATTCAGTCAAGACTTGGCCTGCATCCTCGAAGTCTTTATGATTTTTTAGATGCATTAGTTGCGTTAGGTTTTTTAAAAAGAACTGGGTTAAAGGAAACAGCAAGTTATAGAAATGCAGAGGATGCCGATATGTTTCTTGATAAGAACAAGCAAAGTTATATAGGCGGTATTTTAGAAATGTGCAATAACAGATTATATCCTTTTTGGAACGATTTAGAAGAAGGGTTAAAAACAGGATTACCTCAAAATGAAACTAAAAATGGTGGCAAACCAGTTTTTGAAGAAGTATATGCGAACCCCAAAAAGCTAAGGGAATTTGTAAGTGCGATGGGTGGTGTTCAAATGGGGAATTTTATGGCATTTGCCAAACAATTTGATTTTTTAAGCTATAAAACCTTATGTGACGTAGGTGGTGCAGGAGGTTTTCTTTCTGCACATGTCTCCTTAAATAACCCACATATGCAATGTAGTTCTTTTGATTTGCCCCCAGTTGAACCAATTGCAAAAGAAAATATTAAAAACCTGGGACTTGAAAATAAAGTGAAAGTGCTGTCAGGAGATTTTTTTAAAGTTGATTTCCCAAAAGCAGATGTTATTACCATGGGCAACATTCTTCATGATTGGGGCACTGAAGATAAAAAAATGTTAATCAAAAAGGCATATGATGCATTGCCTAAAAAAGGAGCACTAATTATCATTGAAAATATAATAGATGATAATCGAAGTGAAAATGCCTTTGGATTGTTGATGTCTTTAAATATGCTTATCGAAACATTTGAAGGTTACGATTTTTCGGCTGCAGATTTTAGCATATTGGCCAAAGAAGCCGGTTTTCAAGAAGTCTCTATTATCACTCTTACGGGGCCAACAAGTGCTGTAATTGCATATAAATGATTTAAAAAGAAATCAACTTTATTTTAGTATTTGTTTGAATTAGCTATGTATCAAACCGGCCAACACTTTCAAGACCCGAATGTACATTTTGGGTCTTCTTTAAATAGAAATCAATGATTTAAACTAAAATAGCATATCGTGAAAATCTTTAAAACAGGATGCTGAGTATACAGACTTAATAAGAAATTAAACTTATGATAATTGATAATTTCAACTTTGTAACAATAGTATTTTTTGTTCTTTCGACCTCCAAAGTTGTTGAAACTAAAGCAAACATTTTGGTTGATACAATTGGCTTTTCTTTTCTTTATTTAAATCTATGTCATAGAGGATACATGAAATAAAAAAACATGAAATATTGGCGCGCTCGAGAGCAAATAATAATTAAAATAAAAAAATCAAAACAATGAGTAACCCAAGTAAAAATTGGTCAAAACATGAACTGAAGGTATATCTGTTATTATTATGTGCACAGGCAGATGCTGAACAGACCCCAGAAGAGATCAATTTAATAAAGCAAAAAACAGATAACGCCACGTTTGCATCCCTCTATAAAGAATTTAAAAAGGATGATGAAGATACTAGCTTTAAAAAAGTAGAAGCTTCAATCAGTGTGCTCGAATTTAGTCAGATGGAATTATCAGATCTAAAGAAGGAATTCTATGAACTCTTCCGTTCAGATAAAAAAGTCACAGCTGCAGAACAGTATTTGAATAAAATACTTGACAATATCTTGTACTAAATAATTAGGAATATTTATACAATCCAAATAATTTTAAAAGGACAGCAATGTACACCTTCAAAGCTATAGTATTCAATTGAACCCTAATCTGCAGTATTTTTCGTCAATATTTCAAATAACCCAAACTAAATGTTAAAATCTCTTCTCCTTAAAGTAAAACTTAAAGCTAATTTTCTTAATTTAAACAGCTACAAAGTCCCCCCTTTTTATTTAGAAAGTCAAATTATGACTGGTCATCAAATTGATCAATCATAATATATATTGATTTTTTGTTTTTTTTAAATTTTTGGAAATGCCTTAGATAACTAAATATTTTTTTAGTTGGCATTTTTCAAAATCAACAGTAGTACCGACCAAACAATGAAACCAACCAAAAAGATTGAGGCCGCAGTATTAGATGTTTATCATAAGTGGTTGCATAGTTACTTAAATGGCGATGTTAAAACTTATGACTCCTATTTTGACAATGCCTTTCATTTTATTGGCTCTACCGATAATGAAGAATTCTTGAACAGAAAGGATACTACAAATTTCTTTAAGGTTACCGCTGAACAACTCTCTGGAAAATCCCAAGTTCGTAATGAAACCAAAATAGTAGAACAGTTTGGTGAGCTAATTATCATTACCCACTTATTTGATGCTTGGTTTCTAAATGGAGAAGATTGGAATTACTACGGTCGCTTTCGATTTAGCAATATACTTGAGCAAAATAAAGATGGTTGGCATTTTGTATACCAACATTACTCTACGCCAGATGGTAAGGCAGAAGATGGGGAAACTATAGGTCTTGATCAAATAAGCAAGGAAAACATAGAATTAAGGGAGGCTATTAAGCGACGTACTATTGAACTCGAAGAAAAAAATAGGGAACTTGAAATTGAGGGTGCTTTAGAACGTATACGTGCCAAGGCATTGGCTATGAATGCCTCTGAAGATCTTCTGGATGTAGTGGTGACCTTGCGCACCGAATTTCTAAAATTAGGTCACGAGGCGCAATATTTCTGGCATATGATGTGGTTACCAGATAAATATGACAAAGCAATGACTTCTGGCGATGGTACCCGCATTGGTATGGTGATGGAACTGCCAAGACATATTCATGGGGAAATTCCCATGTTGGCCAATTGGGAAAAAAGTACCGACCCCATGGTCATTTATGCAATGGATACGGAAGCTGCTATTGACTATGTAGATAAAATAATTGCATTGGGCAACTTTCAACAGGTAGACCCTCAAGCCCCTACTCATGATGATATTAGGCATATTGGAGGACTAACTTTTATCATGGCCCGTACAACTCACGGAGAAATAGGATATAGTTTACCCGGTGTTGTTGCACATCCGCCTAAAGAAGACCTAGAAATCTTAGTGAAATTTGCCGGGGCTTTTGATTTGGCTCATCGTCGATTTCTTGATCTTCAAAAATCAGAAAAACAAGCGCGTGAAGTTCAGATTGAATTAGCATTGGAATGGGTTCGGGCACGTACCATGGCTATGCAAAAAAGTGAAGAATTGGCCGATGTAGCAACCATTCTGTTTCAACAAGTGAAAGAATTAGGTATTCAACAATGGACCTGTGGCTTTAATATTTGGGAAATTGGTGATACTGAATTTACTTTTTACCCAGGCGGTCCTGATGGCGAAATACTTCCATCTTGTAAAGTACCTCTTTTGGAGCATCCTATTTTTAAACAGTTCGATGAATCAAAAAGAAGGGGAGATGAACTTTTTGTCTATGAAAAAGAAGGAGAAATCCAAAAGGATCATTACAAATATATGCACTCTCTTCCTGGCATAGGAGATATGCTTCAAGGCATGTTGGATAGTGGTTTAGAATTTCCTGAGTATCAAATTGATCATGTTGTCAATTTTGCTTACGGTAATATGATATTTATTACTTACGAACCTCTTCCAGAAATGCATAATGTTTTTAAACGTTTTGCCAAAGTCTTCGAACAAACCTACACACGTTTCTTAGACCTTCAAAAAGCAGAAGCACAAGCTAGAGAATCACAAATTGAAGCGGCTTTAGAAAAAGTAAGATCCAGATCCTTAGCCATGCATAAAAGTGAAGAACTTCGCGAAGTCGTTCTCGAGATTCATAAAAAATTTCAGCAAATAGATATTTCCATGGAATCGAGAGTCGCCGTAATCGTGGTTTTTGATGAAGATTCCAAAAACTATAATCAATGGATAGCATCTGACGATATTTCAAATATTTTAATTTCAACACCCTACTTTAAACATAGGGTATTAGATGACTTTTGGAACGCGAAAGAAGCAGGCATTGATTTCTACTCAGGAACCTATACCGAAAACGAAAAAAATACGTATTTCCAATCTTTTTTTGAAATATCACATTATACAAGAACTCCAGAAATAAAAGCTCAAGCAGAATGGATTTATGATCAGAAATTTTATGCCTATTCCCCTGTATTTCAAAAAAACTCAAGTATTGGCATCGCCGATTTTTCGGGCATTCCTCTAACCCATGATGAGATAGACATCATAAAACGTTTTTCTAAGGTCTTTGAACAAGCCTATATTCGCTTTCTAGACCTGCAAAAAGCAGAAGCCCAAACACGCGAAGCACGGATTGAAAATGCCTTAGAACGTGTTCGAAGTCGAACCATGGCCATGCAACATAGCAATGAACTTCCTGAGGCCGCCAACGACCTATTTTTACAAGTTCAGGAGCTGGGCATTCCAGCTTGGAGTGCAGGCTATTGTATTTGGACAGAAAATAAAAAAGAAGCTACTGCATTTATGAGCAGTGAAGGCATTATTCAAAAACCATTTATATTACCCAACGTTGGTGTAGGTTATGATTTTGATAAGCCTTTACTAAACGGAGAAACTTTTCATATTGGTGAACTAGGCGGTGAACTCATTAAAGAACATTATGAGTTTATGCGTAAGCTACCCGTCTTTGGGGAAGTAATCGATGGTATACTTAAAGCAGGGCATCCACTTCCCTCCTTTCAAATATTCCATATTTGTTATTTCAAATATGGTTATGTGATGTTCATTACCTATGAAAGAGTACCAAAATCCCATGACATATTCAAACGTTTTGCCACGGTATTCGAACAGACCTATACTCGTTTTCTAGATTTACAGGTAAAGGAAGAACAGGCCACTGCACTACTTGCAGAAAAAAAGAGATTAGAAGACACGCTGTCTAACCTTCAAACCACACAAAAGCAATTGATCCAATCCGAAAAAATGGCCAGTCTTGGTGAACTAACTGCCGGCATTGCCCATGAGATTCAGAATCCCCTAAACTTCGTCAATAATTTCAGTGAAGTAAGCAATGAACTCATTGATGAAATGAACGATGAGTTGGATAAAGGAGATCTTGAAGAAGTAAAGGCTATTTCATTGGATATCAAACAAAACCTTGAAAAAATAAACCACCATGGTAAACGTGCAGACAATATTGTAAAGGGTATGTTGCAACACTCAAGAAGTAGTAGTGGCACTAAAGAACCTACGGATATAAATGCTCTTGCAGATGAATATTTACGCTTGGCTTATCACGGATTACGGGCAAAAGACAAATCATTTAATGCCGAACTGGTAACCGATTTTGATGAGCATATTGGAAAAGTAAATATGATACCACAAGACATGGGCCGGGTAATTCTCAATTTAATTACGAATGCTTTTTATGCCGTGAATGAAAAGAAGCAACAAAAACCTAAGGACTATAAGCCAACCGTTTCAGTTAGTACAAAAAGAGTTGGTGATAAAATAGAAATAAAAGTCACTGATAACGGCAATGGAATACCTAAACACGTTATCGACAAAGTTTTTCAACCCTTTTTCACTACTAAACCAACAGGACAGGGAACGGGATTAGGATTGAGTATGAGTTATGATATTGTCACCAAAGGGCATGGGGGGGAACTCCATGTAGAAACCATAGAAAATGAGAGAACGCAATTTAACATTACGTTGCCAGTATATGTGACCGAACCAATAAAAACGAAATGAAAGCAAAAACCAGATTCATTACTGCTCTAATCTGCCTAATAACTTCTTTTGCCTTTGCCCAAGTGAAGCAACAGCAGATAAACCCCACCTATTTAAGCATTGCCGATGGTCTTGCCTCTCCAGACGTAAAAGAGGTTTTACAAGATAGCTATGGTTTATTATGGATTGGAACAAGTAATGGCCTACAAAAATATGATGGCTACAGATTTGAGACGTTTAAACATGTACCAAACAACCCCTATAGTTTACTTACTAATGGTATTTGGGGCCTTGCAGAAGATGCAAACCATGATATGTGGGTGGCAACGGACGAAGGAGTATCCAAGTATGACCGAAAGAAAAATGAATTTATCAATTATGCTTTTGTGGAACTATTTGATTTACCCCCAGACGTAGGTCGTGTTTTTACCGTTTTTATTGATTCTCAACAACGCATTTGGGCAGCTACACAAGCAATGGAATTGGTGAAATATAATCCTGAAACTGATAGCTGGGGTTTTGCCGAGTATGACATCCCAAATATAACCGACCCAGACCATAATGGTTTTAGTATTGCAATAACCGAAGATGCACAAGGAGGTATTTGGTTTGGCTCCACCCTTTATGGTTTAATGCACATGAGTAAAGACGAAAAAACCTTTAAACCGGTAAAAGCTGATAATTTGGAAGGGTTTGACTTCGTAAATCCAAATAATCATATCTCATCAATATATTGGGATACCAACAATATACTTTGGTTAACCACTCGTAAAGGCATATACAAATTTAATCCGAAAACCAATAACCTAAAAACCCTTGTCGATTACAGTGATTCCGAAACTAGACTTTTCGATAGACTGAATAAGATTTTACCTGACCAACAGGGTAATATATGGATCACCAATAATTTTAAGGGAATATTAAAATTTGATGGAATTACGGATAATTACCAAGAAATTACAATCGCAGGAAAATTAAAAATGAATGGTACTATGTGGGACATTACAATAAGCCATTTCATTGTTGATCGTAGCGGTATTTTTTGGTTTGGGAGTTTGGAATCTGGTTTATTGAAATACGACCCGATCAACAAACCATTTTCCTATTTTTCCCATATAGAAGAGGACCCTCTGAGTATTAGCCCTAATGGCGTTTTTGGCATTCTTGCTTCTACCGTAAAACCAGGCACCATGTACGTTGGATCGAGAGGTGAGGGATTGAATATTTTTGACCCAAAAAAACGAAGCTTCGAAAAAGTAGCTTTTGATGTCGTTGATGATTATTTTGGTGGATCTGTAAGAAGTATTGCGGAAGACCCAGATGGCACCCTTTGGTTGGGTACTTGGGGCGATGGATTAATTGAACTGGATAAAAATTATCATGAAATCAACAGGTACAAATATGAAGCTGATAATACCAATACCCTATCTAACACGCAAGTACGTGTCATTAGGGCAGATGGGCGAGGCAAACTCTGGGTTGGCACCAATAATGGAGTAAATATTTTTGACCCTGCTACTGGAAATTTCCAGCGATTGATGAGCAAATTCACCCTTGCCTATCCACAAAATTTAGTGAAAGAATTTGATACATTATCCCGATCAGATCAAAGTATGGGACTCATTGATAAGGTCAAAGATTCTGAAGACCGCTCCCAAGCTATAGAAATAAATGAAGAGGACACCTATTTTATCATGTCTGTAGGGGAAGGAGATTCCAGAAGTATGGCTGATTATGGATGGATAGAGAACGCACAAAACGATACGATATGGAAATTTAACAACTTTGAAGAATCTTATTATGCTGGAGGTGCAGCAAAAAACAGGATTGTCATGGCGCCTATAACACTTCAACCTGGCTCTTATACATTACGATTTAAAGCAGATAATAGCCATGCCTATGACGCATGGAATGAAGACCCGCCGGATCAAACGTCCCTATATGGTTTATCACTTATAAGACCTTTAAGCGACAAGCAATCTGCATCGTTTGAGCAACGTATAGCCGAAAATAAAAAAGGTATTGTAATGGGAGGTAACAATATTTCAGACATTGAAATAGGCACTAAATATATATGGGTTAGTGCGAATGGGCAAGGCTTGAATAGAATTGATCCTGAAACCAATAAAGTAACCTATTATGACTTTGACCCAAAAAAGGAAAACTCATTGTCTAGTAATAGTATTTCAGACATCCTAGAAGATAGTAAAGGTATTATTTGGATGGCTACGTCAGAGGGAATTAATAAGCTTGACCCTGATACCGGAAAATTCACCCAATTTACAGAGACCGATGGTCTTCCCACCAACCTCACAGAGGTAATCTTGGAAGGTGATAATGGTGAAATGTGGATTGGTACACAAAATGGAATCTCACAAATGGTTACCAACGAAATTTTGGGTAAAGTAACCTTTATAAATTATAACACAACCGATGGTCTTGGTGGTGATATTTTTATACCCTTGGGCGCTGCACGCAGTACGGATGGTACTTTTTATTTTGGCGGCGATCATGGCCTCACCTCTTTCAAAAGTATCACGGCGAACAATACGCCGCCTGATTTACTTATTTCTAATGTGCTAATTTCAAATAAATCGGTTTTAGATATGGGATCGGAAAGTCCGCTGACAGCAAGTTTACTAAACACCGATTTGCTTAATTTATCCCATCAACAGAACAACTTGAGTTTTGAATTTTCGGCCTTACACTTCGCAAATCCAGAAAAGAATCAATATGCCCACAAGCTTATAGGGTACGATGAAGATTGGATCTATGACAATCGAAATTTCGCCTCCTACACCAACTTATATCCAGGTGAATATCAATTTGCCATAAGGGCTTCCAACGCCTATGGAATATGGAACGAAGAAGGAAAAATCTTAAATATCAATATTGCTGCGCCATGGTGGCAACGATGGTGGGCCTATGCATTGTATGCGGTAATAGTACTTCTTGGCTTTATTATGGTAAACCGCTTTATGCGGGCAAAAATCAAACGAAAAGAACAAGAACGATCACGTGAAAAAGAGTTGGCACATGCAAAGGAAATAGCAAAAGCCTACAACAAGCTAAAGACTACTCAGTCTCAACTCATCCAATCAGAAAAAATGGCCTCCCTTGGAGAACTTACAGCGGGTATTGCCCATGAAATTCAAAATCCACTGAACTTCGTCAACAATTTTAGTGAGGTAAATAACGAACTTATTGATGAAATGAACGAGGAACTGGATAAAGGGGATCTTGAAGAGGCCAAGGCTATTTCATTGGATATCAAACAAAATCTTGAAAAAATATACCACCATGGTAAACGTGCGGACAATATTGTAAAGGGTATGTTACAACACTCAAGGAGCAGTAGCGGCAC
>TARA_R110001583_G_scaffold3797_1_pt1 | contig 29208 bp, 16 predicted proteins | sample TARA_R110001583 | Tara Oceans TARA_R110001583 (sample SAMEA4398432) | marine metagenome | biome: Polar Biome; feature: [MES] marine water layer (ENVO:01000295) within the mesopelagic zone...; material: water (ENVO:00002006), including particulate matter (ENVO:01000060) such as...... | reverse complement strand
AGACTGGAAACCAGTTCCAATTATACCTAAGTTTGTAGATATAGTTGTTAATGGAATTTCTCAAAGAAGTTATGAAGTAAAAGCTTATGCACAAGATCCTGAATCTCAACAAAAAAGAACTAAATATGCAGAGCGTATAATTAGAGATTTTCAAATAAAAAGATTTAATGAAGCTATATCTCAAGCTTGGGGGAAAGAAATGGGAGAATCTATTGCAGGAGAAAATTCACCTCAAAGTATGGATGAATTATCTGCTCATATGCAATTAGATTATAAACAATCTATTGAACTCGCTGAAGAAGAATTAATAAATCAAATTTTAGATAAAAATAAATATCATTTAATAAGAAAAAGATTAAACCAAGATTTAACTATCCTTGGAATTGGTGCGGTAAAAACTAGCTTTAATAAATCAGAAGGTGTTTGTGTTGAATATGTTGATCCAGTTAATTTAGTTTATTCTTATACAGAAGATCCTAATTTTGAAGATATATATTATGTAGGAGAAGTTAAAAATATTAGTTTGCCAGAGTTAAAAAAACGATTTCCTAATTTAACTGCTGAGGAAATGATAAAGATACAAAAGTATCAAGGCAATACTAGTTATCAAAGAAATTGGAATGGTAGACGAGATACTCAATCAGTACAAGTTTTATTCTTTGAATATAAAACATATACTAATCAAGTTTTTAAAATAAAAGAAACTGCAGCAGGTCTAGAAAAAACATTAGAAAAAACAGATATGTTTAATCCTCCTGAAGCAGATACTTTCAAAAGAGTTTCTAGATCTATTGAAGTTTTATATAGTGGGGCAAAAATTTTAGGTCATGAGCAAATGCTAGAATGGCAATTGGCACAAAATATGACTAGACCATTAGCTAATACTGCTAAGGTTAATATGAATTATAATATAACAGCGCCTAGGATGTACAAAGGTAAGATAGAATCTTTGGTTAGTAGAATAACTGGGTTTGCTGATATGATACAATTAGCACACCTTAAGCTACAACAAGTATTATCTAGAGTAGTTCCAGATGGTGTATATTTAGACATGGATGGATTAGCTGAAGTCGATCTGGGCAATGGTACAAACTATAATCCTGCCGAAGCTTTAAACATGTATTTTCAAACAGGTAGTATAGTAGGTAGATCATTGACTCAAGATGGTGAAATGAATCGTGGCAAAGTACCTATTCAAGAATTACAATCCTCTAGTGGTGGCGCAAAAATACAATCTCTTATACAGACTTATCAGTATTATTTACAAATGATAAGAGATGTCACCGGACTTAATGAAGCTAGAGACGGAAGTCAACCTGACAAAAATGCTCTAGTAGGTTTACAAAAATTAGCTGCAGCAAATTCAAATACAGCTACAAGACATATTTTACAAGCAGGCTTATTTTTAACGTTAAAAACATGTGAAAATATAACTCTTAGAGTTGGTGATGCTTTAATGTTTCCATTAACTAGAATGGCTTTAGAAGATAGTATATCAATATATAATGTAGCAACATTAGATGAGGTATCTACATCTAGTTTACATGATTTTGGTATATTCTTAGAACTTGAACCTGACGACGAGGAAAAAGCTATGTTAGAGCAAAATATTCAAATGGCACTACAGACGCAATCTATAGATTTAGAAGATGCTATTGACATAAGAAATATTAATAATCTTAAATTAGCAAATTTATTACTAAAAAAGAGACGTAAATTAAAAGCTAAAAGAGAACAAGCGGCTCAGCAGGCTAATATACAAATGCAAGCTCAAGCGAATGCCGAAGCGGCAGAAAGAGCTGCAATGGCTGAAGTTCAAAAACAGCAAATACTTACAGAATCAACTTTACAAATAGAGCAAGGTAAATCGCAATTTGCCATACAAAAGGCTCAACAAGAAGCTGAACTAAAAAAGCAGTTGATGCAATTAGAATTTGACTTTAATATGCAACTTACTAAAGCACAATCTGCCAATAAAATGGCTGATGAAGCTCAGAAAGAAGATAGAAAAGACCAAAGAACTAAGATGCAAGCAACACAACAAAGTGAACTTATAAACCAAAGACAAAATGATTTATTACCTACAGATTTTGAATCTAAAGGATATGATAATCTAGGTGGATTTGGTTTGGAGCAATTTACTCCTAGATAAGTCTTATTTAATTATATAATATCATATCATGAAAAACGAAGAGAACGTAAAAGAAGAAGGTACTTTTAAAATAAAGAAAAAACCTTCAATGAAAAAGTTACACAAGAAAGACGAGGTTATTAAACTTGATTTATCAAAAACAAAAAAAGATGAACCTATAAAGGTTGATTTATCTAAAGAAAAAGAAAATGCCGTATCAGGGGAAACAACTACAAGCGTGCAAGATAAAGGAGAAACAAGCAAAGAAAGCGGGAAAGACTCCAAAGTGGAAATGTCACACAAAGAAGAGCCGAAGCAAGAAGAGACCGGGAAGAAAGAAGTAAAAGCTGAAACTCCTACAATTGCAGAAATTAAAGAAGAGGAATTTGAACCAATAGGAGAAACTACACCAATTACTGAACCAGTTGTAGAAGAACCTAGATCAGTTCCAGAAATGGAATTACCAGAAAATGTAGAAAAGCTTGTAGCTTTTATGAAAGAAACTGGTGGTAACATGACAGATTATATGAAATTAAATGCGGATTATTCCACCGTAGATGATAATATATTATTACAAGAATATTATACTCAAACAAAACCACATTTAGATAGTGAAGAAATTAAATTCATTATGGAAGATAAATTTAAGTGGGATGAAGAGTACGACGAGGAACGAGATATAAAAAAGAAAAAACTCGCACTCAAGGAAGAGGTTGCTGAAGCCAAAGGTTATTTGGAAGGTTTAAAAAGTAAATATTATGAAGAGCTTAAGTTAAGACCTTCAGTTACTAATGAACAGAAAAAAGCCACTGACTTCTTCAATAGATATAACGAAGAACAAGAGATAGTTAAACAGCGTCATGACACGTTTAAAAATTCTACTAGAGATTATTTTACTAAAGATTTCAAAGGTTTTGATTTCGATCTTGGTGAAAAAAAATTTAGATATGGAGTTAATAATCCAAATGATGTTGCAACCAATCAATCTGATTTGAACGATTTTGTTAAGAAGTTCTTAGACAAAAAAGGCAATATATCAGATTACAAAGGTTATCACAAAGCTATCTACGCTGCTAGAAATGCTGATACAATAGCAAAACATTTTTACGATCAAGGTAAATCTGATGCTATTAAAGATATTACAGCTAAATCCAAAAATATAAATAATGAACCTAGAAGTACTGCTTCAGGAGATGTTTTTATAAACGGTTTAAAGGTAAGAGCAATTAGTGGTGTTGACAGTTCTAAGTTAAAATTTAAAAAAAAAATAAATAACTAAAACTAAAATTATGAGTTTTGCAACAGGCGGGAGTTTTCCCGCATCACTTATACCAAGTCAAAGGAGAGAGACATTAAGCGGCAATTATTTAAATTGGGCTGATGGAACATCTGACTTTGCACAACAATACCTACCTGAGCTTTATGAGCAAGAGGTAGAAAGATATGGTAATAGAACCTTATCTGGATTTTTAAGGATGGTAGGGGCAGAAATGCCAATGACATCAGATCAAGTACTTTGGTCAGAACAAAATAGATTACACGTAGCATATAATAATTGTAATATAGCTAGTGTTGGTGTTGTACACACGTTAACAATAAATTTAACGGCTCCTGCTGTAAATCAAGCGTTAAAAGTTAATCAAACAGTTTTATTAGCAGATAATGCAACTGGTTTATTAACAGAAAAATGTATAGTTAGTTCTATCGGAGCTGCTCCATCTACAACAGCTGTTCTTATACCTTACGCAAGTGCTGCTGGTACTAATATTGCTGCTTTAGTTGCATTAGGTGCAGGTGCAGTTAATGTATTTGTATATGGATCAGAATGGGATAAAGGATCTAATGATGCTAACACAGTATCTATTACTCCTGGATTTCAAGAGTATAACAACTCTCCAATTATATTAAGAGATAAGTACCAAGTTAATGGTTCTGATGCTTCTCAAATAGGTTGGGTAGAAGTTGCTACTGAAGATGGAACGTCTGGATACCTATGGTATTTAAAAGCTGAATCTGAAACAAGATTAAGATTTGAAGATTACATGGAAATGGCGATGGTTGAAGGCGAACTTGCTGGACATGCTGTTACACCAGGTGGTTTTACTGCTGGAAGTGTTCTAAAAGGTACAGAAGGTTTATTTGCTGCTATTACTGCTAGAGGAAACGTTTATAACGGATTCGCTGGTGCTGCAGCTCCTGGATCAGGTGCTATGGGAGATTTTGATACTATATTAAATCAACTAGACAAACAAGGTGCTATTGAAGAAAACATGTTATTCTTAAGCAGACAAACAGCTTTAGATTTTGATGATATGATTGCAGCTATGGCTGGTGGAGGTTATGCTTCTACTGCTTCAGCTTCTTATGGATTATTTGATAATGAAGAAGAAATGGCATTAAATTTTGGATTTTCAGGGTTTAGAAGAGGTTCTTATGATTTCTACAAAACTGATTGGAAATATTTAAATGATGCGTCTACTAGAGGTATGTCAGAAGCAATAGATGGTGTAATGATTCCAGCTGGAACTTCTACTGTTTATGATCAAATGTTAGGACAAAATATAAGAAGACCATTCTTACACGTAAGATACAGAGCGTCAGAAACTGAAGATAGAAGATACAAAAACTGGATTACTGGTTCAGTTGGTGGAGCTTATACCGACGGTGTGGATGCAATGACTGTACACTTTCTATCAGAAAGATGTTTAGTAACACAGGCTGCTAATAACTTCGTGTTATTTCAAACTGTTTAATTATTAATCTTTAAAAATAGAAATTATGAAATTCATACAATTTAAGAGAAATCAAGCTAATTCAGCTGATAAATTGCAATTACCAACTGACGGTATTATATCTATAAGTGCAGCAAATATTACAAGTTGTCTTATATTATATACACCGATTGAACAAGGAGTAGAAGATGATGGAACTTTAGTTCCACCAAACTGCTTGCAATATACGTTAACTGTAGCTGCTATAGGTGGTGCAACTTTAACAAGAGCATCTATTTGTACAGCTGTAACTAATGCAGTTATTGCTGCTGGTGAAGGTCGTAACGCTTTAGTTCCAGATATGGAAGTAACAGGTGCTGCGATAGGTTTTACTACTTTCTTGTAGTAAATTAAAATAATAAGATCCCACTTCGGTGGGGTCTTTTTTTAAACAATTATATTATATTATATTATGAAAACAAAAGAAAAAGAAGAAAAAATAACTTCCGTAGTAGAAGATACTTGGGAGTATAAAGATAGAACTTACTATTTAACTAGTGGAAAAGAACCATTAACATTTACTATACCTTCTAGACATACGCAACGATACCCTTTGGTATGGTTTGATGAAAAAAAAGGATATGAAAGAGAGTTAAGATATGCTACTAATCAAAAAAGTATTTTTGTAGATGAACAAAAAGGACCTGCAACTTTAAAACACGTTGTTTTTGAAGATGGTACTTTACATGTTTCTAAAAACAAAAGAACTTTACAAGAGTTTTTAGAAGTACATCCTTTCAATAATGTTTTATTTAAAGAACTAGATCACCAAGTGATAGCAATTGATGAATTGCAAGATTTAGAAATGGAGATCAAAGCTTTAAATGCAGCTAATGAAATAGACATTGATCAACTTGAAGCTATTTTAAGAGTAGAAGTTGGTTCTAGAGTTACATCTATGAGTTCTAAAGAACTTAAAAGAGACGCTTTATTATTTGCTAAGAAAAATCCAAGATTATTTCTTTCTTTAGCTAGTGATGAAAATGTAGTATTAAGAAATTTTGGTATTAGAGCCACTGAACTTAATATTATAAAACTAGCAGATGATCAAAGAACTTTTCTATGGGGTAGTAATGATAGAAAACTAATGACTGTTCCTTTTGATGAAAATCCATTTTCAGCTTTAGCTGCATGGTTTAAAACAGATGAAGGATTAGAAGTTTATAAGTCAATAGACAAACGTTTATCTTAAAAATAACACTTAACGTGTAATTATAATAAGGGTGGCCTAGTCGCCACCTTTATTTTTTTAAAATATTAAATATGGTTAATGTAGATACAGTTTATAAAACGGTTTTATATATCTTAAACAAAGAACAAAGAGGTTATATACCACCAGATGAATTCAATGCGTTAGCAACGCAAGTTCAACTTGAAATATTTGAACAATATTTCGAAGAGTTAAATCAACAACTTCGTATACCTCAAACTAATAATGAATATGCTAACCGTATAAAAAATTTAGAAGAGAAAATTGATGTATTTAAAACATTTGGAACTGCTGCATATGTAGGACCTCATTTTACATTACCTACAACTCTTCATCGTTTAGGCACACTTATATACAATACTAAAGAAATTCAAGGAGTAAATAGAAATCAATACTTTCTTATAAATAAATCACCCTTAACAAAACCTACAGAATCAAACCCATTATATGTATTAGAAGGTACAGGATCACCTTCAGCAGCTCCTAGTTTAATATACGTTTATCCAGATTCTATAACGTCTGGCGTAGATGTTTATTATATCAAAACTCCAACGCCTCCAGTTTGGGCTTATACTACAGGAACGTTAGGGCAATATTTATTTGCAGATCCTGGGGTTCTTGTACCAACCCCTATACCAGCAACTGGATCAGTTAATTTTGAATTACATCCTTCTGAACAAGTTAATATAATATTAAATATATTAATGTATTCTGGTGTTATAATAAGAGATCCACAAATAGTACAAACAGCTGCTAGAATGGTACAGCAAGACGAAGCATTAGAAAAACAATAATAAGACATGGCATTACTAACAGAAACTAACGAACAATATTACGGTGGACAACAATCTTTTATAGGTACTGGTGGTATACTAGATGTAAATTTTGAATGGACTGGAGATACTGCTTTAGTAGGTACTACTGGTACTTCATTTGCTAATTTTACTGTAACATTAAACAATGTATTACAAGCAGAAGGAGTAGACTATACATTATCTGCTACTAATAATGTTCAATTTACAGTAGCACCTCCTTTTGGTAACGTAATTGTTATTGAATTAATAGCCGATGCTAAATGGACTAATTATGGAGGTTATGCTTATATAACTATAGAAGATATAGTTAATAACTTTTTAGTAGCATATGTGGGAGCAGGTAAATTAATATCTGATGTAAAAAGAACAGATGTTATATTCCACGCTAAAAGAGGATTACAAGAATTTAGTTATGATACATTAAAAAGTATTAAATCTCAAGAACTAACTATACCACCGAGCTTATCTTTGATAATACCACAAGATTATGTTAATTATGTTAAATTATCATATATAGATAGTGGAGGTGTTAAACGTATTATATATCCAACTACTTTAACTAGTAACCCATTTACAGTACCTTTACAAGATGTTGATGGCGTTCCTACGCAAGATAGCTTAGGGGATAATACAGAAGGTACTTCTCAAACTAACGAAAGATGGGAGACTAATAATTTATTTGGAAGTAGAGTAGATACTCAAAATAGCTTATGGTATGATAATGCTACTTGGTATGAATATGCTTATGGAAGAAGATATGGCTTGGAACCAGAATTAGCGCAATCTAATGGTTGGTTTACAATTAATGAAAGAGAAGGTAAATTTTCTTTTAGTAGCAATTTAGCTAATAATCTAATAATCTTAGAATATATATCTGATGGATTGTCAAGTGATTTAGATACTAAAGTTCCTAAAATGGCAGAAGAAGCTATGTATATGCATATAGCTTATTCTATATTAGCTGGTAGATCTGGTGTTCAAGAATATATAGTTAGAAGATATAAGACAGACAGAAGAGCAGCACTTAGAAACGCTAAAATCAGATTATCAAATATTAAAGCTGAAGAGTTCACTCAAATAATGAGAGGTAAATCTAAAATAATTAAACACTAGAGTTCAATGGCAGAAGCAAAAAATAATTTTCTAAAGTCTAAAATGAATAAAGATTTAGACGATAGATTAGTACCCGTAGGAGAGTATAGAAATGCTCAGAATGTATCTATAGCCAAATCTGAAGGTAATGATGTTGGAGCTTTAGAGAATATACTAGGTAATGATTTGATTAGTAGTTTTTCAACTCCAGCCGATGCTTATAACATAGAGATTATTGGAAACTTTATGGATGTGAAAAATGATCGTATAGTAGTCTTTATGACAAACTATGTAGATACATCTGCTGATACTTTATCTAATTTTTCTCCAAGGCAATCTTTAACAGCTAATGCTTATCATGCTATAGGAGTTTATGATATATTAAATTCTATTAGTTCTATAGTAGTAACTGGTAGGTTTTTAAATTTTTCTAAAACTCACGAAATATATAATATAAACTTATTAGATGATTTATTATTTTGGACAGATAATAGAAATCAACCTAGAAAAATAAACTTACCAAGAGCAATAGCAGATAATACTTATTATATTTCAGAAGATAATATTTCAGTTTCTAAATATTATCCATATACTGCTATAAGTTTAATAGAAGAAAGGCCTATTAGTATTTCTTTAACAGCACCTGGAACTACGGGAGGAACTGGTTATGTTACGCCTACGCCGCCCGCGAGAACTAATTACGCTACTACAACTACAGGTGGAGGATCAGGATTAACTATTGATGTTACTTTGGCAAATCCTTTTGCTTCTGGTGTAATTCTTACTGCTAATATAAATAATCCAGGAAGTGGATATGCAACTGGAGATTTAGTTACTATAACTGGAGGTGGTGATGGAAATGCTATAGTTGAAGTAACAACTGAAACTACTAGTACGATGAGAGATGTTGTTAGTGATTATCTTCCTAATGGTACTATTCCCAATCCTTATAGACAACCTTATGGAACTGATAATATAACATGGCAAGGAGATCCTGAATATCTTAAGGATAAGTTTGTTAGATTTAGCTATAGGTTTAAGTTCGATGATGGTGAATATTCTTTAATAGCACCTTTTACTCAAGCATGTTTTATTCCTAAACAAGATGGGTATTTTATGGAAGATGATGATGCAAGAACATTTAAAAGTACTGAGGTTGATTTTATGGAGAATAAAGTTAATGATATTACTTTACTTATCAACGCTCCCACTGATGTAGCAGGAACAGGACATTGGAATTCTATACAACAATATCTTAAAATAGAAGAAGTAGATATACTATATAAAGAAGCTGGTCAAAATGTAGTAAAAATAGTAGATACTATAACTAATAATGATTTAAGATTAATAAATTCTCCGGTTTTAACATATAATTATAATTCTGTTAAACCATGGAAAACTCTACCTGATAGTGATATTTTAAGAGTTGCTGATCAAGTTCCTGTAAGAGCTTTTACTCAGGAATCTACAGGCAATAGAATAATTTACGGAAACTACGTAGATAAACCTACTCCTCCAGCAAATTTAAATTACTCGTGCAGTATAGTAGAGAAAACATTGAACAACCAAATAGAATATCAAAACCAAAATTTAAAACAAAATCGAACCTATCAAGTAGGTATTGTATTATCTGATAGATATGGAAGACAATCTACTGTAATACTTTCTACTATAGACGAAAGTAATGTTGGAGATGATATAAAGGGGTCTACAATATTTAATAAATTTAAAGAATCACCTTTTTCTACTTGGTTCTCTGCGTATGTCCCACCATCAGGTTCATTATTTACTTCTGGTTTTCCACCTGTAACGCCTGGAGATATTTGGGATGGAGATGCTTTAAATGTGACTTTTTGGGATACTATTTCGTCTGTTAAAAATAGTGAGACAGGTGAACCAGGACTTTATGGGATCACTAATCCATTAGGTTGGTATTCTTATAAAATAGTTGTTAAACAAACTGAGCAAGATTATTACAATGTATATATTCCGGGCATTTTAAATGGTTACGCTGATGGAGATACAATATCAACTGCAGCAACTGAATCAGAACCTATATGTCATTTCGCCCTACATGGGGATAACATAAACAAGATTCCTAGAGATTTATCTTTAGTAGGTCCTAATCAAAAAACATTTAGAACAGGTAGACCTAGTGTAAAAGAAGATCCCAGTTATTATCAATTTGGAGGTGATTCAGGTATGCCATTTACTGTTGATCCATTTTCGGAAGAAGGAGAAAGATTATTAAAGGAAAGAGATAGAGAAAGAGATTTAGATTCAGGCAGTCAAATAACTAATGCTAGTGTAAAATTATCGTTAAGATTAAATAATATAAAACCTATTTGGCCCCTTACGGTGAATTCAACTGGACAAGCTTACCCAGGTACTGCATTAGATGTCGTTACAACTATAGGTACTGGTCAAGAATTAGGATTATGGGATCCTGCAGCTCCAAGTCCTTTCAATACATGTTATGTTTTTTATGGATTTGAAAATAATCCTTATATTGCTAAAACAAGTGTATCTAATCCAATAGGGACTGGTTTAGTTGGTCCTACTCCAAATTCTGGTAAATTTAACTTTTATACCACTATAAACAATGTTGGAACCGATTATGTAGCAGGAAGTACAGGTGTTCCTTGTGATGTTAAAAGCATTGGTGGTTCAGGTACAGGTTTTAAAATTAATATAGACGCAGTAACAACTGCCGGCACTGGAGATATTGAGTCTATTTCCATTGCAGACGTAGGTACGGGTTGGAACACTCAAAGTCCTGCAAATATGAGTCCTGGAATTTTAACTAAAATACTTGGAGCTGGGAATGCTAATGCTGATTTCTATCTTAAATATGGAAAAACTCTCTATACTGGAGATATGCAACCATCTTTAGCAGTATACGAAACTGAACCTTTAGAAAGCAAATTAGATATATATTGGGAAACATCTACCCATGGATTAATAGATTATTTAAATACTCAAATATTAGATGGAGACATTACAACACCAGTAGCACTAGGAGATTCTAGTGGTAATGTTATAACAATGTTAGGCGCTCCAGATGAAGGAGAAAATCGAGATCCACTTGTAGGTGGTGGTACATTTGGTTCACCTATTTACGCTATAAATAACGATGGAAATCCAGTCACAGGTATGTGTACTTTTACTTTACTGTCTGTTGTTGATGGATACAATAATAATAGAATTAATGATTTCAATATAGCTCCAGTCCCTTTATCTACAAACAGTTTTTTTATACACTTAGATGTTGTTCAAATGTGTGATTGGGATCAACAAATAGCTGAAAGTTTTACTTTTACAGTAAATGCTCAAGTTCCAAGTGATACATGGGCAACAGATGGGACTTTTGTTGAGAGAGTTTTAACAATAGGTCCTTTACAAGTAAGAAATATGCCACCAGAATTCATTGGTCTTCCAGCTCCTGCATTGACGGGTAGTATAAGCGGTGGATTAATACATACTTTTAATGCTGTAAATGGATCAGTTATAGGTGGAGGTTTAGAAACTAAAAGTATAACTTTTACAATAACAGGTTTAGATCCAACTGGTATTTTTTATCTAAATCCTACTGGAGTAAATGGAGAAATACAACTAATGAATAACTCAGCTAGTTCTGGACTTAGTAAATCCTTAACGTTGAATGTATTTGATGGTGGGGGACTGACTGCTACTTTTCCATTTACTGTAACATTATCATAGTAAAACATTAAGTAAATAAGTAATAATATTAACATGGCATATACTATAGAAGTAAAATATTTTAATTCCGTTGTTTTAAGGAAAGTGGTAGAGAAAAAGCCCGCACCATTTCCATTAGATTATCAAAACGGTTCATGGCCTGGTTTACCTTGGGCACCTAGTTTTGTAACTTCTACGGGAGCTGTACAAACTTATCCAGATTTTCCTTGGGGTATTTACGGAACCGCATCAGAACCTTATAATAACTGGTATATAGAAGAATCTAGAATCAAAGGAGGTTTTAATAACAAAATAATGGATTTAGGAGTTAGAGCTTACGCAGTTATTAAAAATACTGAAAAAGACGATAGATCTAGTAGTTTAATATTTTCTGGTATTTATAATGATAGAACAGGTATAAACAATACTAATGTATTTTCTATAAGTGAAAATATAATAAAAGACGCTGACCCTACACATGGAAGTATACAAAAACTTTATGCAGAAGATACTAATTTAACAATATTTCAAGAAAATAAAGTAAACAAAGCTTTAATAAACAAAAACACTATATATAGCGGAGATCAAGGTGCGCAAGAAGCAACAGGTAGGTCGGCAATTATAGGGCAATTAGTACCTTATTTAGGTGAATATGGTATAAGTAGAAATCCCGAATCATTTGCCTTGTTTGGATATAGAAAATACTTTGCAGATAAGGATAGATCTGCAATTCTAAGGCTATCTAGAGATGGTATAACTCCAATATCAGCATATGGTATGAGAGATTATTTTAGAGATGAATTAGCGACTATAAATGATAACTTAACTAGAAGAGTTGTAAACAAGTTAAATAACGGAACGTCTGCGGGAGCAACAACAACCTTAGACGTGGTAGATATCACTAATATAGATATAGGAGCACAGGTAGAAATTAACTACGTTGGTGGTACTAATCTTCCAACTATTTCTACCGTTAAAAAAATAAACTCAACTACTCAAGTGGAAATTACGCCTAGTTGGACTATTTTATCACTTGGTGTCGAAAGTTTTGATTTTGTAACCTATAGAAGAGATAAGATTTATGCTTCATATGATAATCATAATAAAAACTATACATTATCTATGCAAACTTCACCTAGAAGTTTTTCTACTGCAGCGGATTCTTTTAATACCTTAAGCTTTGATGAAAACATACAAGGATGGACAAGTTTTTATAGTTATAAACCTATATCTTTAGGAAGTTTAAAAAACAAATTTTATACTTTTATTGATGATAAGATATATCAGCAATACGCAGATAATCCTACTTTTACTAATAGATGTGTATTTTATGGTAGTGCAACTCCAGATCCAGCCAATGTTGATATAATATTTAATCCTAGTCCATCAGTTAAAAAGAATTTTAACACTGTAGCTTATGAAGGTAATAATGGATGGGAGATAATTTCAATAGAATCTGGTAAGCAAGGAGTAGATAGTGGTTTTGAATATCAAGATGACTCAAGTCCAATATTAAGTTACGACGAAGGAGCTTATTTAGAAAATGGTATTACTTATCGTGCTGGATTTGATAGAAAAGAAAATAGATATGTAGCTGATATAGTTAACGTAAGCACCCCTAGACCAGGGGAAATAATATTTGGTGCAAGTATGAGTGGTGTTAAAGGGTATTTTACTACGGTTAGATTTCAAATAGATGCTTCTACAAATGTAGGTGGTGCAAAAGAATTATACTCTGTATCATCTAATTATGTAATGTCATCTTATTAAATTAAATACAATGGAAGAAAGTGCATTAGTAATAGATAGACAACAAAAAATACAAGATTTATGCAGTAACTTATTTAACATGTCTGATGATGAAAATATTATTGGAGATGGTAAACATTTAGTTACAGATGCAGAATTTGCTAAAATAACTCATGATTTTTCTGATGGCATTTATATTCGCAGAATGGATATGCATGCTGGATCAATGGTTGTTGGGGCTATATGGAAACATGAACATTTTTGTTTTCTTTTAGAAGGTAATATCACTATAGCAGATAAATACGGTGTACAAGATTATATTGCTCCATGTTATGTAAAATCATTACCAGGAGCTCAAAGAGTTATAACTGCACATGAAGATTCTATATTTATGAATGTTCATAAAAACCCAACTAATACTAGAGATTTAGAAGAAATAGAATCATATATCTGTTCTTTAAATATAGAAGAATACAATAAATACATTAATAAAGAAGAATTATGTCAGGATTAATATTTGGATTATCCATTGGAACATTGGCAACTATCGCATCTACAACAGCGGCTGTTGGCACATCTGTTGCTAGTGGAATAAGAGCTGGTAATGCTAAAAAAAGAGCACAAGGTGAAGAAAGAATGGCTGCCAAAAAATTAGAAGCTTTTGAAAATAGTAGACAAAAAGTTATTGATCAATCAGGTAAGATAAGGGAAATGAAAAAACAAGTGTTTAATCCTTATCAAAATTTAGCTGTAGCTAACAAAGCTTCAGAATTAAAAATAGAACAAACAGACCAAGCATTAGCTAATACGTTAGATCAAATAAACAGAAGTGGTACAGGTGCTGGAGGCGCAACTGCTTTAGCAAGAATGGCAGCGGCATCTAAAGCTCAAGTCGGAGCATCATTAGAAACTCAAGAAATTAGTAATCAAAAACTACGAGCGGAAGGAGAAGCACAAGCTGATGCAACTAAAATGTCGTTAGAACAAAAAGCGATTGCCGAAGAAACGTCTGCATGGGGAAGGCAAGAAACTAGAGACCTAACACAATTAGATAGACTAGCTGGACAACAAGAAAACGCACAAGCTCAAGCGCAAGCATATGCAGATCAACAAGCAGAAGCTTATATGGGTGCTGCATCGGCAGCTGTTAGTGGTGCAGCAAATATTGCAACTTCAGGTGTTGGTCAAAAAAGTGGAGTAACAGCTCCTACAGATCCTATTACTTCTACTAATCAAGGTTATGGAGAAGTACCAACAGGCACGACGTGGGATAATAATGCATCTTATAATCCTAATTATGATGCAAATGGCAATTATATAGGTCCATGAGAACAAAGAGTTAATTTAAAAAAGTAATATAATGAGTTATAGTGATCCACAACAAGTAATAGATAGAAGATTTAGTATTGTTAATCAAGGAGTATCCAAGTTATTAGGAGAAACCACTGATAAAATAGGTAAATACACTGCAAATCAACAAAGAGAAAAAGATTTATATAAAAAAAATATGGATAAAGCTGCTGGCAAAGCAGCTAGTAGAGCCAGTGGTAGTTTTAATAAAGCTAAAGCAGCTAGTGATAAGTTTACATCAGGTTTGTATGGCAGTACTGGAGCACCTACTGAAGAAGGTGTATTGTTTAATGATCAAATAAATGGTATTTTTAGTAATTGGGGCACAGAATTAAATAGTCAAATATCTGCAGTTCAAGCAGCTGGTGGCAGTGAGATGGAAATAGCAGCACTTACAGATAAATATATAGGTAAATTAAATCAATTTACTACAGATATAGCTAATTGGGAAGCTGCACGTGAAGAATTTATGTTAGCTAAACAAGCGGGAATAGAAGGTGGACCTAATGCAGTCGGGACTTTGTTATCAGATCCAGAATTACAAAGAAATCCAGAACTAATAAACATGTTTACAGCTATGACTGATGATGAGTTAGATAATTTATATATAACAATAGATCCTAATGGTAGTACTAGAATTTCTATGGGTACTATAACTGATGGTAATTTTGATGCTCAAAGTTCTTCAGATATATCTGCATGGGCAAGAAATCATAAAGATAGTCCTGATGGAAAATATTTTATGACTAATGAGAAATTTGATGTTAAAGATTACGAAGCTATGGCATCAGTTTTTAAAGATTTAGAAGATAATGATGGACTTAAAAGTGGTGGAAAATTAGATAAAGAATTAGTTAGAGAATATTTATTAGAAGGTGATATTGGTAGATCGGTAATGGATAGTTTCCTATTAGATGGTACTAGTAAAAACAAATGGGCTTCACTATATCCATCGGATGAAATTAGTAGACAATACAATGATAATGATTATTTAAATATAATAATTGATAACGCTTGGGATGATTTATATTCTCCTACCCAGAAAAAAGGTAAAGCATCTTCAACTAAAGGTAATAAAGGAAAAGCAGCAGACGACACTCGCCAAAAGCTTAATATGCCAAAAGCGAAGGATGCTTTAGGTAGACCAGTACAAGATCCTATACCTGGAGATGAAGATAAAAATAAAATTGAAGAAAAATCATATAAACCAGGATATGAACCAGGTGGAAAAGAATATGAGAAACTAGTCAAGAAAACCAAGAATATGACTAAAGATGAAATAGTAAATTTAGGTAAAGAGGAAATTGCAAAGCTTACAGAAGAGGAGAAAAAGGAACTTAATAAAATGAAAACAAGACCACTCACAGAAGAAGAGAAAAAGAAAATAGGAAAAGGAACTAGAAGTAAGAGTGGAAAAGGAATGACTATGGACGAAATAGATGCATTTCTTGGTATTCCAATCTTTTCATTTTTAATGAAAAAGAGAATTTAAGATGAAAGTTATATTAAATAAAACTAAATAATGGCTGTATTAGAAGAAAATATATATATAACTAGCAATGGAGAAGAATGGCTAGAAAGTGAATTGGTAAGCGAAGCTGAAGCTAATGACGTTACATTAGAAGCGCTTATTGGTGCAAATGACTTAACATTAAAAGAAGAAGTTGAAGATGTAGAAACTGAAGAATTATACATTAACTCAGAAGGAGAAGAGTGGTCTGTAGATGAATTAACAAGCGCTGCTGAAGATAATAATGTTTCTTTTGATGATTTGTTAGCTGCTAATGATTTAAAGTTAAAGGGAGGAGAAAAAGAAGAAGAAGAAGAAGAAGAAGATCAAACTTATCAAGATGCCGCTCTTAAAGGAAGAGAAGAAATAGAAACTCTTTATAAACAAGGATTAAAAAAAATTGAACAAACTAATATTTCACAAGAAGAAAAAGATATAGCTTTAAAAAAATGGAATGAGACTAGAGAATTCAATTTAAATAAAATTAAAAAAGCAGAAGAAAAAGCAGGAGTTAAAATTGCAGAGCGTAAGGATGAGAGAAAGACAAGAGAACTTGTAGACGATGGTAGTGGAGTTAATGATTGGTTATTTAGTAGTGACGCTATAAGAGATTCGCAAGGAGAAGTGTTAATTGAAGATGATGATGCTGTTGATTCTTTATTTAAAGGAGACATAGTTGAATTGATACCTGTATTAAGATTACAATATGCTGATTATGAGTTTGGAATTGGTGGTGGTGGTATTTTTGAAGAAGTTTCAGGCTTGCCATCTTTAGGCCTTATGGGTAGTAATAGTTTACAAGTAAAAGCTCCTAATGGTGAAACATTAGATTTATTTTCTGCTTCTACGAAACCTACTACTAAAAGAGAAGTTGAAGAAATAAAACGTAAACTTGGTATGTTTGTAAGTAAGCATGGAATTGATGTTAGAAAACAAGCTGAGCAAGATGAAAAAATATTTAAACTTGGTGAGGAAATATATGCAACGCAGGAATCACAAGGTGGATTAAAAATAAATGACGAGGATTTAAAAGCTATAAATAAAAAATATAGTGTTGACAATCTTTTCGTTAATGGAGAACTTGCTGCTGATTATAAGGAATCTGAATTAATGGACCCACGAAGTTCTTTAAATATAGATTTTTATAAGAAATATCAAAAAATGCTTCCTAATATAATAATGGATAGGAACAGAGAGTTACTTAAACAATATAAACAAGCTGGGTCAGATAAATCTGAAAAAGAAATAATGGCGGAAGCTACAACACAGGTATTAAATTATTATCGAGATGAAGCTATAAAAGAAAAAGAAGCTAGTATTTTAAATCAATATCTAAAAGGCAATGATCTTACAAAAAAAGCAGTATTAAATGTTTATAGAACAAAAAAACATAATAAAGATTTTGAAGAACTAGCAGTAGCTCAATCACAATTACAACTTAGACTAGATAACATAAGTAAAAATCCAAACAAGCAAATATATGATAATTTTGTTAAAATATATGATGATCCAAATGGAAAGTTTGAATATTCAGAAGGAGACACATTATTAAAGTTAGAGAATGGTAAAATTATTAATGAAGAAACTTGGGATAAATTTTTAGAAGCTGAAACTAATATTAAATTAGAATACAACTCTATACAAAAAGATCAAAACGAAATATTAAAGAAAATTGATACAACCAAAATAGATGAAGCTGGTAAAGTAGACTTACTGCGTAGAGAATACGATATGATGAGTAAAAGCTTAACTACTATAGGTTTAGGATTTGCTGATATAGGTATGGGATTAGGATATTTAGGAATAAAAATGAATGAATTGACAGGGCTTGGAGAAACCGAAGTAGCTCCTGGTGTAACCATGAATGATATTTCTAAACAACAAATTTTAGATTACAATAATTGGAAGCGTGAAACTAAAGAAGGATACATGAAAGACGTATCTTTTGAAGATGCTTTTGATAGCGTGAGTAATTTTGGTCAATTTATGGCTCAAGAAGTTTCAACTCAAATTCCAATAATGGCAACAATAGTTGCTACAGGCGGTGCGGCTATGCCACTTATAGCATCATGGAGTGCTGGTCAACATTGGATGGAAATGGATATAGAAGACTGGACAGACAATAAACCGGGTGGTAGAAGTGAGTGGGAGAAAGGATTAAAGTCTGTTGGATATGGACTTGCGGAAGCGGTATTTGAAGGATTAACTACAATACCCATATTAAAAAGAACTAAAGGTCTTTTAACATCTGGAGGTGCAGGTCAATTATTAGATTTAAAAAGTTCAATGAAAAGATACTGGAAAGAAAATGCTATAAAAGGATTAGTTTATGATCCAGCATTAGAATCTTTCGGTGAAGCTGGTACACAGATAACTCAAAATCTAATAGATGGTAGACCTGCTTTTGAAGGAGTTGATCATGCTATGTTTTCAGGCTTTATGATTGGTCAAGGAATGGGTACCACTGGTTTCTTTGGTGGTATGGCTATGAGAAATTTTACAGATCATAAGACTTACGAGAACTTTAGAAATAACGTAAAACAAATTGATGAATTAAGAAATTATAGTGCGAGTCCAAATATACATGCTGAAACAAAAACAATTATAGATGAAAAAATAAAAACATTAGAAGCGGAAAATTCTAAACAATTAGAAATATTAGAAGGTAGATTGTCTAATAAAATAGGTACTAAAGCTTATAATACATTTGCAGAACTAACTAACACTCAAGAAAGATTAAGAACTAAAGCAGAAGCTATATTTAATGACAAACAATTAGATGCAACTACTAAAGAAAACTTATTAGGTCAATTAAAAGAGGAATTTGATAATACGCAAAGAGCAAGAGATATTATGCGTGATCCTGAAATGTTTGGGAACGAAATGAATGCTTTAAAATTTAGTGAGAAATTAGAAGATGTAAATAAGTGGAGTGAAATAGAGCAAATAGCTATAGAAAAAATTAAAGCAAGTAAAAATAAAGGACCGGCTTACAAACCTACTAATACAGAAATTGATGCAGCAGCTTACGATGTTTTCTTAGATAGAAAAATTGATGAAAATATAGAAAAAGCCAATAGAAGTACAGCAAAAAATACTAAAGTTGAAGGATTACAAAGTAAAAGTGATGCTATTAATTATATGGAAGATATTAAAGAAGGTCTTCTTGCAGACGGCATGAGTGAGACTGATTATTTTGGTGTAATACAGGGAATTAAAGATGGCACTGCTAATGGCTTTAATTGGAAAGGAAGCAGTGGTAAAAACTTTAATATTGTTTTTAAAGATAATGCTATAGCTAATGAGAGGATGGATGTTTCTACTCATGAACCTGGTCATGCAGTTATGGCTGATATATTAGGAAGTAATGAAGGTAATTTTGATGGAGTTGCAGAACAAATAAAAGTATATTTAGAAAAAACTAATCCTAAATTATTAGCTAGAATGCAAGCTAGAGGTGATGCTAGAAGAGGTTCAGAAGAATTTGTAATGGAATTCATGGAAGAAGTAGCAAGAGACACTAAGGGTGAAAGAATTAAACTTCAAAAACCAGAGAACAAAAAGTTTGTTAATCTACTTGGCTTTATGATGAATAGCACTATCAAAGAAGCTGGTAAAGATTTTGATATTGATTTTAGAAGTGAAACTGAAGTAGTTAATTTTATAATAGGTTTAGGAAAAAGCATATCTCAAGGAACATTAACAGAGGCTGATGTTGCAGCTGCTAAAGAAAGTGATGTAATTAAAAAGATAAAAGAAGATACTAAAGCTACTACTAAGAAAAAACCAAAAGAATCTAAAACTAAACAATCGAAAACGGAGCTTAAAGAAGTTTTTGATAAAATAACTGGATCTGCTGAAAATTTAAAATTTGAGTCTAAAGAACAATTTAAAAAATCTCCCGAGTTTTTTGATGGATTACTACAAATAGAACAAACTAATACATTGGATGGTTCAATAGGTAATACTGTAAGCTCTGCTTACTTAGATATGAACCCAAAATTTATTGAAGATGTTAAAAAAAGAATTAGTGATAAATATCAATCAGAGTATGACGCTTCTAAAAACAGTTTATTTGGATGGTTACTTGGTAAAAATCCTATAGTTAACTTTGCTGCTGGAGATATACAAAATATAAATAAGAAAAAACCTAAAACAACTCCTATTGAACGTAAAGTAGGTGGTGAAGATAGTAAAGTAACCGTAGGTGAAAGATTAGTTTCTAAAGAAATAAGTCCAGAAGATGCTACTGATGTAGCTTTAATGAGAGATAGGTTAAAAAAGATAAAACCTCAAACTTCTAAAATCGCTAAAAAACTAGGATTAACTACAGCTCAAGAGAATTTAGTTAAAAGAGATATAATAAATTACTTAAGAAGCCCTAAGAGACCATCGATGGATAATCCTAAAAAATTCTTTAAAGGTTTTGTAGATCACATGTCTGCTACTACTGGTGCTAGACTTTATGATATAATGCCCAATAAAAAAGGTATGAAAGCGTTTTTAGAGACTTTTGCTGATGATTTAATAGCTTTAAATAAAGTAGATCCGGCTGTAATGAGAAGAGCTAATTGGGATATTTTCTATGAAATGGAAATAGATAATATGAATCCTACACAAACGCAAAAAGCTATTGATGAAGGAAGAATACCTGAATCAACATCTTTAACTGCAGGTAATACATTATGGAAAACATTAAACCCTACACCAGCTCAAGTGACGGATTACTTAATGAATATAAGACAAGATCAATTAAAAAGAAAACTACCAAAGTTTTTTGCAGAAGTTCTAGGTAAAAATGAATTTAGTGACATCGTAGATAATCCTGTACAACCTGTTTATACTCCAGAAGGTAAAATTAAAAAAGGAGAGACAATTGACTTAAAAGAAAATATTACAACAGAAGAAGCTAAAGTAGGTAAACCTAAAGTAAAAGATATAATAGCTAGACCAGGAGGTGTTAAGTTTAGTAATACTATTGAACAAACTATTTTAGATAGTGGTGTCAAGTTTTCCACTACAGAGCAAGTATCTTATGAAGACCATATAAGTGATAGTAAGCATTGGACAAAGTTAGAGAAAGAATTAGGTGGTAAACATTATGATTTTAACAATCCAACTGATTTAAAAGATTGGAAAAAAAATGAATTACCTAAACTAGTTAAAATATTCCCTAAAGATTTTTTAATGAATTCAGGAGCATTTTATGGAAATAAAGGTTTTCCGTTTAAAGCTAAAGATGGTGAACATAGAAAAGCTTTTGAAGAGTATTTAGATACTAATTTTGGTGGCAAAAAACAAGTTAAATATGGGCCTAAGATAGAAGGATTAGATATAGCAATAACAAAAAAAGGAAGCCCAGGTACAAAAAAGACAGGTGCAGGAAAAACAGGTTTATCAGATAAGTTTAATAATTATTTTGGTGGGGAAAAACATATTGCAGACAATGCAATAAAAGTTAAAGTACTTAAAGAAATATTTAAAAGAATTCAAAACGCAGAAGGTAATATAATATCAGCAGCTGTAGGTATGCTTAAAACTACGAGTCGTGAGCAAACTCACTTTATGAGAAAAATATCTCCAATCACATTTAGAGAGTTAGGTATGGAGAATTTAACCCCTTGGGAAATTAGAGATGAACATGCTTTAGGAGCTAGTCTTACTGCAAAACAAGCTTTGTTTTTAGCTCATAATAAAGTAGTAGACGATAATTTTACTGGAATACAACTTAATTATTTTCAAGGACCTCTTTCTAAAACTAATGATGATAAAGTAAATGTAAAAGAACTTGGAATGAAGGAAGGTCCTCAAAAACAAGATCTTTATAATGTATTAATGGGTGTAGAAAGTGGGTGGCTTAGATATGCGATGGCTAACTTAGATTTAAATAATATTCAAATAATAGACAGTAAAGGAGATAAAATATTATTAACTGAATTTTATGGAGTTGCCGTTCCTAAAGGAACTAAGATTACCCCTGAAATTATTGCGGTGCAAGATTCTTTAATAATAGGACAAATAAAAGGAAAAATTACTAAATATAGAGCAGGTCGTAGCATGAGACTGGAATTACCTTTGACAAAGCGAAAGTTTGAAGCTGCTAAAAAGAATAACGCTATACTTAAAGAAAGTAAAATATATAAACCTTCTGAATCTTCTACTAATGCTGAAACTATAAGAGAACTTGGTATACTAGATAAAGCTCTACAAATTGCTAGAGATCCTAATGCTCCTGTTAAAAAGATTAGGGTGTTTGATTTTGATGATACATTAGCTAGAACTAAAAGTAATGTTTTATATACTATGCCTGATGGTAAAACAGGTAAAATAACTCCTGCAGAATTTGCTAAACGAGGTACAGAGATGGAAGCTGAAGGTGCTGTATGGGATTTCTCTGAATTTAATAAAGTTGTTGATGGTAAGAGAGGACCTTTATTAGAAGTTGCTAAAAAAATTCAAGCAGCTAGAGGAACTGAAGACGTATTTGTTTTAACTGCTAGAACTCAAGAAGCTGCTGGACCTATAAAACAATTCTTAGAAAGTGTAGGATTAAATATACCTATAAATAATATAACTGGATTAGGTGATAGTTCTCCACTAGCTAAATCAGGATGGATAGTAAATAAAGCTGCTGAAGGATATAATGATTTCTACTTTGCAGACGATCATGGTGCTAATGTAGAAGCGGTACAAGAGGCTTTAGATGCACTACCTGTTAAAGGTAAAACACAACAAGCTAAGGTTAAGTTTAGTATGGATACTAAACGGGATCTGAAATGGAGGAAACATGATTTTAGATTTATAAGTAATTTTGAGATAGAAGGTAAAACATATACAATAGACCTAGCTAAATCTGTACTTGAAGGTAGTAAAGATTATGTGCTGTCGTTTGGTTTAAACCGTCAAGATAAAAAAGGTTTTTCAAAAAAAGATCATTTCATCACAGGTACTGGCAATGCTGCAGAAATATTAAGTATAATATCCAACGGTGTTGTTGATTTTGTAAAGAAGAATAAAGTAGATAGCATTCACTTTAATTCATTCGAAGGTAGCAGAACTAGATTGTATACTACTTTAACTAAATTATGGGCAAATAAATTAGATTGGAAGCACGAAATAGAATATGATCCTGAATATAAAGATATGAAAGGAGCTGCTTCATTTGTAATATCAAAAACAAAGTCTTCACCAACACAAAAAGTATTAGATGTCGTCGATGTCAAAGGTAAAGTTCAACAAGCTAAAGTTAAATTTAGTCAAACTGTTGATGAAAAGTTTAATGAAATCATAGAAGATAAAGTTAAATCTAAAGTTAAGTTTAGTAAAAACATTGATGAAGAGTTTAATGAATTTATAGAAAACAAAACTGGAATAGATTCGTTTAAAGAATTTTCTTCTGCACAAGCTAAATTAAGAGGTAAAAATAAAGGTAGATTTAAATTCTTTGTTCCTCCATCAGCAGATGATTTTGTAGGATTATTATATCACTTGTTAGGTAAGGGTAAAAAAGGTGATGCTCAAATGGCTTGGTTTAAAGAACATTTATTAGATCCTTACGCTAGAGCTATGGCTGATATTACTAGAGATAGAGTTCAAATGATGGCTGATTTTAAAGCATTGAAAAAGAATTTAAAAAACATACCTAAAAACTTAAGGAAAGAAGCATTTGATGGTTATACTTATGAGAATGTTGCTAGAATATACGCATGGAATAAACAGGGGAGTAATATACCTGGGTTATCTAAAGCAGATTTAGCTAAAGTAGAAGCATTCGTAGCAAAAAATCCTGAGATACAAGTTTTTGCTGATCAATTAATCGATATAACTAAAGGTAGTGGATATTCAATACCTACTGACAGCTGGTTAAGTGGTACTATAACTACAGATTTAGTAAGTGTATTAAATAATAATAAAAGAAAAGTATATCTTGAACAATGGAAGAACAATGTTGATTTAATATTCTCAGATAAAAATTTAAATAAATTAGAAGCCGCACTTGGTTCTAATTTCAGAGAAGCATTAGAAAACATGTTAACTAGAATGGAATCTGGTAATAACAAAAGTACTAGAGGAAGTGATAGATTAGCTAATAGATTTTTAGATTACGTAAATAATTCTGTTGGAACAGTAATGTTCTTTAATATGAGATCTGCTGTATTGCAATTAATATCTTCAGTTAACTTTATTAATTGGGGTGATAATAATATTATCGCAGCAGGTAAAGCTTTTGCTAATCAAAAACAATATTGGAAAGATTTTATGACACTAATGAATTCAGAGTTTTTAGTTGATCGTAGAAATGGATTACAAATAAACGTTAGTGAATCAGAGATTGCAGATGCTGCAGCTACTAGTAAAAATAAAGCTAAAGGAGTAATAGCATATATATTGAAAAAAGGTTTCTTACCTACGCAATTTGCTGATAGTTTTGCTATAGCTTCTGGTGGAGCAACATTTTATAGAAACAAAGTTAATAGATATATTAAAGAAGGAATGAGTCAGAAAGAAGCAGAAGCTAAAGCTTTTAATGACTTCAGAGAAATTGCAGAAGAATCACAACAATCTTCTAGACCAGATAGAATTTCTCAACAACAAGCTAGTGGACTTGGTAGAATTATATTAGCATTTGCTAATACACCTATGCAGTATACTAGGTTAATTAAGAAAGCTACTTTAGATCTTGCTAATGGTAGAGGAGATTGGAAGAGTAATGTTTCTAAAATAGTATATTATGCTGCTGTGCAAAATATTATATTCAACGCATTACAACAAGCAATATTTGCTATAGCTTGGGGAGAAGATGATGAGGAAACAGATAAAGCTAAAAAAGAAAAGATGTATAGTGTAGCTAATGGTATGTTAGATTCTATATTGAGAGGAACTGGAATAGCTGGAGGAGTTTTATCAGTTGTAAAAAATATAGCAATGGAAATATATGATAGATCAGGTAGAAAACGCCCCGAATATGCTATGGTTGCGTTGAGATTATTAGATATTTCTCCACCTATAGATGTAAAAGTTAGTAAATTAAGACAAGCTGCTAATAACTATGAATATAATAAAGATTTAATAAAATCTAAAGGATTTGCTATTGATAATCCTGCTTGGTTATCTATGGGGTATGTATTATCTTCTACATTAAATATTCCATTAGATAGACTTATCTTAAAAATGAATAATGTTAAATTTGCATTAGATAGTGATGAGGAAACATGGAAAAGAATAGCTGCTGCATTAGGTTATCCAGAATGGCAATTAAGAAGCGCAGGTGAATTAGAAGATTACAAGCAATTAAGAAAACAAGAGAAAAAAGATCATAAAAATTTACAAAAATGGGAGGTAATAGATGGTGATGAGATTGAGTCTTTAAAGAAAGATCAACAAGTAAATATACTCACTGAAATAGGGTTATCTAAAGAGGAGATTAAAGATCTTAAATATGAAGAAGATAGAGTTAATAGAATACTTGAAGAATATGAGAAAGATGAAAAGAAAGTTACAAAAATCTTAGAGAAAAATCGTACCGCTACAGCACCTATAGTTGAAGAGGAAAAAGAAGAAGAGAAAAAGGTAGAAAAGAAAACAGAGAGAAAAAAGATACTAAAAGATGATAGAACAACTGCTCAAACTAGATTATATAAATTAAGAAAAGCTGATCAAGTAGATACTTTAGCTAGTTTAGGTTTATCTGACGCACAGATAAAAGCGTTAAAATATGAAGAAGATAGAGTGAGAGAGATAGAAAGATTATACGAAGAAAAAAATAACTAAATGAGTAGAATAAGAAAAACAACTAGGGGTAAGTATAGAAATTTTCGATCAACAGAAGAAGGAGCAGGCATGACCTCTAGAGGAGTTGCTAAATATAAAAAAGAAAACCCAGGTAGTAAATTAAAAACAGCTGTAACCGGTAAAGTTAAACCTGGTAGTAAGGCAGCAAAACGTAGAAAATCATTCTGTGCTAGATCAAAAGGCTGGACCGGCGAAAGAGGTAAGGCAGCTAGACGTAGATGGAAATGTTAAGTTATGGCTAAAAAAAGAACAAAGAAAAAAGGTATGGATGGAAAAGCTTGTTGGAAGGGCTATACCTTAAGAGGAACCAAGAAGAAAGGTGGTAAAACAGTAGACAACTGTGTTAAAGTTAAAAAGAAAAAATAAGGAACATAAAAAATGGGCACCATACCCAAAGTTCCTGTAACCAAAAAAGGAGGTCATACGGCCTCCTTTTTTAATGTCTCTAAGTTATGGTGATAATTTACTACTAATTCTGTATCAGGAGGTATATCTTTTAAAGCTATAAACCATCCTTGTTTTAAATATATATTTGGTTCTGAAGAATGATTTACATATCTACCTAATTCTGTTCTACCATTACCATATAAAACCATACCTATTTTTTCTTCTGGTTTATATTTTTTGATAGAAAAACATCCTTTACCTTCTATGTCAGATTCTTTTAATACTATATCTCTATTAGTGTATACAACTGAATGCCTATTTATTTCTTTAATAAATTCTTCTTCTGTAAATCCTAATATTTTTATATAATTCTCGTATGTTTCTTCCATTATTTAATTTCACAAGATCCACCAGCACAAGCTAATTCACCAGCTAAATCTGTTTCATCATCGTTTTCTACTATATTAGTTAATTCTATTTCTTCTAAAGATTTTAACATCTCACTATATTTAGATGCAGATATATCTTCAAATGGTGCTTGAATATAACTACCACCATCATAAGGTAATACTGATAATCCATTATAGTATTCTCTATTTTCCCACATCCACTCTCCAGCATCATCCCACTCATTATCTTTTAAAGATATTGTAGCAGAAACATTATGAGTGTTAGATCCTTTTCTATGACCTGGCGCTATCCACTCTTTAGATATTTTCTTTATACGTTCTAATAACGCAAATGGAGATTCAGTTCTTAGTATAGATCCACTAGGAGATTTCTGAGGTATAGAAATTACAGCAGTATCATGAGGTCTAAAATAATCATCTTCAAGTAATGAAGGGTGGTTTTGAAATAGATATTTATATATAGATTCATTTTTTCCAACCCTCATCCTACGGATGTAATATTTGTTATGCCATGCATGTATACCAGAAGACGTTCCTAATGCCAGAGATGTCGTCCCAGCTGGCTTCACGGTTGTGCAGCGTGCAGCTTTGTTAATCCCAATTAGCTTAGCTACTCTAGAATTTTCTCTTTTAACTACAGCTGCAGCTTTCTCCATATCATAGCCTAAAACTCTTCCGCTACCTATGCCAGTCATGGATATTCCTATCAACGCATCTTTCTCTGTAGTCTCTTTCCATATTTCTCTTAAGTAATGAAAATCTGTATAACCTGCTTGTAAAGTGCCTATAAATGCAGCAGCTTTAACTCTTGCATTTAAGTCGTCTTGACTTTCTATATCTGAAGCATTAACTTCACATAGATTACAGAATTGATAAGGTCTTAAAGCAATCTCACAACAAGGGTTTGTTCCCCAGTCTTTATCATTATTAAGGTATATTCCAGGTTCACCACTCTTACTTAGTTCTACACGTTTCCATAACTCCATAAAAAACTCTTTAGTTATCTTATGTCTCATTAAACATGCTGAGTTATTAGATCGTCCACGTTGAGGATTATTTTCCCACCAGTTACCTGTCTTACAAGAGATCATTTCTTGATCATCAGCAGAGAACAAACTTATTAATGCTGCTCTACGTATACCACCTGCCAATACAGCATCGGCAATAAAACATACTATATCATGCACTTCTAGTGATGATAATTTTTCACCATCTTCTTTATGATCTAAAATCCCTGTAACTTTTAGGATACATTCTTTTAATGGTTGAGGACCTGGAGCTTTACCACCAGACGTAACTAATTGAGCACCCTTAGCTCTTATATCAGAATAATCAAATTCTATTCTAGAACTTTTTCCATTTAGATACGATTTCATTAATACCTTTATAGCATCTGCCCAGCCTTCAATAGAATCACCTATTAAATATCTTCTTTTTCTTTTTAAGTAAGGTTTGTTTACTAATGGAAGTTGTTTAACATGATGTTGTTGTACTGAGTAACCAACACCTGTACCTCCTAATAATAAAAACATAATCTCACTAAAAGAATCCACACTGTCTATGGGTAGATAAGCACAGTTATAAACTCTATTAGGAGAAATCTCAATAGGTTTACCTCCGAACTGTAAGCTACGCATAGACGGTAGAATCTTTTTATCATATACAAATTGGTAATTATCTACAATACTATCCTTTAATTCTGGATATCGTTTTATATGCATGTTCATATTTCGAGTTACTAATTCCTCCCATGATTCTCTTCTTTTTAACTCTGGTATATATTTAGCATACTTCATGTACACAGTTATTTTAGATAATATATTATTTGATAATTCCATTTATGTAATTTATAGTGTTATTATATTTTACTCTTTTATAAACTTAAGAGTTCCTTTCTTTGCTTTGTTATCTATATTTAGTAAATAATAACCTTTTCTATATTTTTCAACGTTAAGTCTAAGTGTATTAAAATCACCAATAAAGGTTTTCTCATATATAGTTTTGCCTATAGTATTAACAATAGATATTTTAGTTGTTCCATGTATAGTCTCATTCATTTTTAAATAAAGAATATCTTCAACTGGGTTTGGACTTATCGTTAATTCAATTGTAGACATAAGTTCTACCGTTATAGGTTTAAATACTTCACTAACACCATTATAATCTATTTGTGTTAATTGATAGTATGATCTACCTATATAAGGACTTTCATCTACTAAGTAATAACTAAATTCAGCATTAGTGTTTCCATTACCTTTAACAGCTCCAACTAACTCCCACTCTCTAGCATCT
>TARA_R110001583_G_scaffold27796_2_pt1 | contig 29292 bp, 23 predicted proteins | sample TARA_R110001583 | Tara Oceans TARA_R110001583 (sample SAMEA4398432) | marine metagenome | biome: Polar Biome; feature: [MES] marine water layer (ENVO:01000295) within the mesopelagic zone...; material: water (ENVO:00002006), including particulate matter (ENVO:01000060) such as...... | reverse complement strand
GGCAATATTAGCAATCGCATCATTAAGTAATTCAACTGGATTATAAGGTAATTGACTAATAAGTAACTGCCACAACTTGGCTTGCCATTTATTCTCTACGCTAAGGGGAATAACTTCTTCACCCCGCTCCCATGCATCAAGCCAGTCTGGGCGAAAAATCAAATACTGCTCGTACAAGTCGGCCATTTGACCTGCTAATTGATACCGTTTTAAATTAGCTTTACTTGAGGTTTCTAAGGTCGAATTTGAGGTGGTAGGATCAAGCCAATAACACGTCGCTGGTTTAAAACCTTCATCACTGATGACCTTGTCGGTTGCTAATAAGGCATAAATTCGCCAAGTAAGTACTTCTCTTGAATAAGGTGACTGATCAGGTACTTTTTCTTCGCTAGCCAACGTTCTTATTAGCTGCCATAAATATTGTGCCGGTAACGCGTAACGCATATTCATGCTAATTCCGCGTTCACTAGCGATAGCGAGGTTAAGCCAGTGTTGCATACCGGCATTCTGGACAATGATCACTTCTTGGTTGAAAACACCGATGGGAGATACTTGGGAAATTTTATTAAGTAATGTTAACAAATTTTCCATTTTGTTAGCGGGATAAAGGTTAATCAATACTGAGCCTATTTACTAAAGCTTACTAGAATTTAATAAATAAATTTAACCATAAGCATGAAGTGAACACCATTGATTTAGGTAAATAATTGCCCGTATGACCGTTTATATTTTTTATTGGTTAGTTTTTATAGAATTAATATACATCTAATTGATAATCATTATTATTAGTGTTAAGATTACTCATTATTAATCAAACGAGTTACATGGCCTAATTATGTATATTTGCCTTTGTCATGGTGTTACCGATACACAAATTGAAACTGCTGTAGAAAACGGCTTAGAAACGATGAAGCAACTCAAAGACACGCTAAAAGTTACTTCACAATGTGGCAAGTGTTGTCAGTGTACAAAAAAAGTACTAAATAAAAAGCTTATGCAAATTGCAGAAGCTCAGTTGGCTGTTGCTTAGAAAGTTACCCAACTACAATTATTCTAATGACGATTAAATAGACTCCATTTTAGATTGTATATAGTTTTCAATGCCCGCATTCTTAATAAAGTACTGTTGCTCATCAATCCAGTCAACCTGCTCTTCAACATTTCCAAGCAGTTTTTTGGCTAAATCTCTACTGATATAATCTTGTTTTTGTTCACAGCTTTCTATTAATGTTTTTAATACTTGATGTGATTTATATTCTAAGTTTGCATTAGACTGCAACATTTCAGCGGTATTTTCACCTATATGTAATCGACCTAGTTCTTGCAAATTAGGCAAACCTTCTAAAAATAAAATTCGCTCAATAAGATCATCAGCTTGTTTCATTTTTAAAATTGACATTTTATAATCTGCTTTATTCAAGCCTTCTATGCCCCAGTTTTTATACATGCGTGCATGTAAAAAATACTGGTTAATGGCAATTAACTCAATGGCCAAGGCTTTATTGAGTAAGGTGATAATATCTTTATTACCTTGCATAAAAACCTCCTTAACCTGCTAAATGATTACCCATATGTGATTGAGTATAGTTTTGTAAGCCCATCTTATTAATTAGGCCGAGCTGTTTTTCTAACCAATAAATATGATCTTCTTCGGTGTCTTCCAATAATTTCAACAACATTTCTCTGGTTTGATAGTCTTGTTCATTCTCACATAAAAGAATCGACTCTTTTAGTCCCGCTACCACCTCCATCTCAAGTAATAAATCATTTTTGAGCATTGATATTACATCGTCACCAATAAGTAAGTCTCGTCGGCTAGTTAAATTAGGTTTGCCTTCTAAAAACAAAATACGTTTTATTAATGCGTCGGCATGAGTTATTTCTTCTTGCATCTCATGATCTAGCTGTGCGAATAACTTGTCTAACCCCCAATCTTGATACATACGAGAATGAGTGAAATACTGATCAATGGCTGCTAACTCGTTATGTAATAGGGCATTTAAGCTCTCAATTACTTTTATATTGCCTTTCATGATTTACCTCATTGTGAATACTTAAAAACACTTAAAAACACTTAAAAAATATAGTATAATTAATTCATAATAACAAGGTGTATCATTACAAATGTATAAATAAACCATTGTTTTTAATATAAATTATTCTCATTAGTATTTGCAGGGTATTTATTCTATTGTGACTGTTTAATGATCATAGAGACTGATTTGAGGAGTATTTACTATTCGTAATCGTAAAACTAAAGGAATGGTATTAGATAAATAACTGGAGTGATACAGGGGCGAAAGCCCCTGTAATAGGCTATGTTAGCTAGAAAATATAATACTGACTTAATGTTAAAGCGTTTTAATTCCCATATTGTACAAGGTGAAAGCAAATATATCGGCATATTGGCTAATCGTTTTACTTGCGGGTGTCCCCGCGCCATGCCCACCGTTAGTTTCAATACGAATAAGCATAGGTAGTGCTGCTCTTTGCGTTTGTTTTGCTTGTAACTGCGCAGCGAATTTAAAAGAGTGTGCTGGCACCACTCTGTCATCATGATCGCCAGTAGTCACCATTGTCGCCGGATATTGAACGCCTGATTTCACATTATGTACGGGGGAATAAGCACGGATATAGTCAAACATCTCTTTGCTTTGCTCAGATGTGCCATAATCATATGCCCAGCCTGCTCCAGACGTAAACGTGTGGTATCGCAACATATCTAAAACACCCACTGCAGGTAAAGCCACTTTAAATAACTCAGGACGTTGCAACATCACTGCCGCTACTAACAAACCACCATTTGATCCGCCTTGAATGGCAAGGTAATCACTTGAGGTATAGTTTTCTGCACTTAAGTATTCTGCTGCTGCAATGAAATCATCAAAGACATTTTGCTTGTGCATTTTTGTGCCCGCATCGTGCCACTTGCGGCCATATTCACCACCACCGCGTAAATTAGCAACAGCATAGATTCCGCCCTGCTCCATCCATATTGCTCGCGTAATACTGAACGAAGGAGTTAAACTGATATTAAAGCCACCATAACCATATAAAATAGTGGGGTTTTTTCCGTCAAGTTCTACGCCCTTTTTGTGGCTGATAATCATTGGGATTTTTGTGCCATCTTTTGATGTATAAAATACTTGCTTGGACACATAGTCTGTACTGTCGAATTTCACTTTTGATTGATTAAACTGCGTTGTTGTTCCTGTTTTTATATCAAAAGCTAATGTGACAGACGGTGTAGTGCTATTAGTAAAGGTAAAATAAAGCGTCTTAGCTTTTGTTTTACCGCTAAGAGAAGAAGCCGAGCCTGCGCCGGGTAATTCAATCTCACGTATTTTATTACCTTGGTAATCATATTGATAAACCTTATCAATGGCATCAACCATATATTGGGTAAATATATAGCCCCCCCCCGTTGAAGCATTCAGTACATTGTCAGTTTCTGGCACTAAGTCAGTCCAATACTCAGAAGTTGGATTAGCGACATCAACACGGACAATTTTTTTATTATCAGCATCAAGATTGGTCACCAAAAATAATTGACTGCCTTGATTATCAATAATATGGGTATCTGATTGAGTGTGATCTAAAATAGTGATTAATTTACTGTTTGGTTGGCTTAAGTCTTTCAGATACAAATCATTCCCTGAGGTTGATACCGAACCTGAAATTAATAAATAACGGTTATCATCAGTAACAGTTCCACCAACATAACGACGTTTTTGCTCAGGCGTTGCCCCAAAAATCACTTCATCATTTTGCTGTGCGGTTTTTAGCTGGTGATAATAAAGTTTATGTTGATCTGTTTTCGCTGATAGTTCACTGCCCACTGGCTTGTCATAACTTGAATAATAAAAGCCTTCATTTTTATACCAGGCTATATCAGAAAACTTCACATCAATTAATGTTGGCTCTAATGCCTTTTTTGTTTTTGTATCGATAATGATTATTTTACGCCAATCACTACCGCCTTCAGAAATAGAATACGCCAATATTGAGCCATCATGAGAGAAACTTAACTGACCTAAAGACGTAGTAGCATCATCACTAAAGGTATTGGGATCTAAAAACACCTCAGCACTGGATTGCGCTTGCCCGGTTTCATACCGATACACCACGTATTGATCTTGTAACCCATCATTTTTATAGAAATAAGTATAAGCACCTTCAATAAATGGCGCACCTACTTTTTCATAATTCCAAATATCAGTTAAACGTTGCTCTAACGTATCACGATACGGAATTTGTGCTAAATAACTTGACGTGACACTGTTTTGAGCACTTACCCACGCTGCAGTATCATCACTGCGATCATCTTCTAACCAACGATATGGATCGGCAATATCAGTACCAAAATAGGTGTCAACAACACGGCCTTTTTTAGTCATTGGATAGTTTAGCTTTATTTTAGCGGTTGTGTTTTTGTCTTCATTCATAGTTTGTACATCACTATTGTTTAAATTACTTTGCCCAGAACAAGCAATAATGCCATTACTCAGAGTTATTGCGAGTAACAGAGGGAAATATTTTTTCATACCACTTCATTTTGTTAAAAAATTGTTAACACACTCTACTTTTTTTTAGGCAACTATTAAAGCTTATTAATCGATAAAACATGATAAACCTTTTCACAATCAGTTAAGTAAGCCTGAATTTATTGTGTTGACGAAGTCACTGGTTGATGTGGCGTTAAATGAATGGTAGCAAAAAACACTCAAGGTTGGTTTTATCAATTAATGGAGTCGATAACACAAGGTGTGATATCAACACTGAAAAAAAATGGCAAATCATAATCTCTTAATGATTTGTTTTTGAGTCAATTATTCGACACTATTGATAAAGCTTACTGTCAATAAAGGCTGAGGATAATTGTTGATAAATACTGTCAATTGTTGGACGTTCAGTAATATGTGAAAAGAGTGTGGTGTGAACATTCGCTTGCACTCGCTCTGTTTTATCACACAAGGCATAACACAAGTTGACTGGTTTAATTATTTCGTCTAACAACACATCAATTAAGATAAATGCCTGCGCGAGTACAATTTTTCCGCCACCTTTTTTTAAGATCACACGCTGCGCCGTGCCAACAATTTTCTTTCCATTAATATTCAAATTGTAGTCACCGTCACAATAGGAAAATTGCGTTGCATGCATTTGGCTAGTTAAACCAAATTTTTTGAAAAATAGACTTAGTACAGCGCATAAATTTTTATAGGCTTGGGAAATAGAATACGGCGTTTCGCTTGACCATAAATACAGGTGAGATAAGTTAATAATACCCTGACATTGCGGTACCGGTGCACCACCGGTTTTACGTGAATGTAACTGCCAACCGTCGGCAAGTAATCCCGCTTTAAGCGCGTCTGATTCTGGCCATTTATTTCCTGCGGGTAAAACCAATGTCGATTCTTTAGCTTGCCATAATAGTAAACATTGTGTGAGCTCTTCAGCCTGTATTTGGGTAATTAATTCGCTCTCTTTGGTAAACACACGCTCAACCGTGGTATCGCGATAGCGGAGTAATTTTTTTCGATTCTTATTCATGATGACAATCTACATTAATTAACGTTATAGCCGTGACCATTCAAAATTAAATAGCTCAGGTACTCTGCATCAAGCATTTTAAATGATTACAAGTATAACAGCCTGATATTACTCTATCATAAGTAATATCAGGCTGTTATAAAACTAGCGGTAGTACTACCAGAAGAATTAACTATGAATGGCTTGAGTGGAAATAACGGTCTCACTTTCCTGTTCATTTATCTCAACGGGTTCGTTAACGAATAACTGCGCAGCAATTAACCAGCAAAATAATGCCAAACTCAATAACATGACTTCTACTACAATGACGTTATAGTGGCCAAGTTTCAACATAGCTATTATGCCTGTTGATACCAATAACCAATCTATCACGGGGGTTACGGCCAGAGCGACAGCGGTCATCTTTAAAAATATTTCCGCAAATTGTTTTTGTGATTTAATCGCAAGCGCCACGGCAATTGCGGTGAATAAGCAGCTAAAAAATAGATAAGCAATAAAATCACTGCGTCCTACATAATCAATTGGAATAATACGTGCACAAATAAAACCAACGGCTGCAGCAAATATAGTGCCGATAAAGCCGCCTGTTGTCATCGCGTATACTATTTGTAAGCCGGCAAGATTTTGTTTTTCAACACGTAAGTTCGATTTTTTTGTAATCCACATTAAATTACCAGTTAGAATAATATAGCAAGTCCCAATACCTAAGATGAAAAAAAGTATTCTGAGTGAGTAACCGGCGAAGTCACCAAAATGCAAACTTGATATTACCGCCAAGCCTCCTCTTAAATCGTTGTCATAATTATTCTTGGTGAGGTAAAGCTCTCGCCCTGAGGCAATATGATAACTTGCCTCTTTTCGTGTTGAGAACTGACTCTTATCTGAGCCCCTAAAGGTCACTGAAGCACTTTTATCACCAAAGTGGTCTATTGAAACACGATTAAAATCGACTTCACCAACACTACCTTTAGCTTTTGCTAATAAGGTATCTATCCCTGTAACGGGTATACGTACATTCGTTTCATCTAAATGAATATCAACCACGCCCGCCGATTCAAAAAATTTAGTTTGATCACCACCGTAAAGCGCTACCGCATAGGATATTTGATAAACAATCAGTAAGTTGAACACTAAGCCTGAGAAGGCATACATAATATGAAAGGGTAATCCCATTACGCCAATAAGGTTATGGGCATCAAGTAACTTATCTTTTTTACCGTCTTTTCTATATTGAAAAAATTTAGTGGCTATTTTACGCCAGTGAATTACCACACCACTGAGTAATGCCACGAAGAAAAATAAGGTTACAATGCCAACAAAATATAACCCTACTTCGGGAATATGTAAATCATAATGTAATTGGTATAAAAAATTTCCCCAAGTAAAGACACTACCATCACCAAGAATTTTACCCTCGGGTGAAATAATCAGGTGTTTGTTGGTGTACTCTTCTTCCGCGCTTGTTTCTTCAACGTTTTTTTCTTCAAAACTTTTTCCTTCAAAACTTTTCTCTTCAAAATAAAGACTCGCCAATGGCTGTTCTGCTGTTGGTAGAGACAGCGTAAAGCGACCATGGGTATTAATGTTATATTTTTTGCTTACTTGGCTAATAATGCTATCAATAGAAAAGTTATCGCCTTGTTCACTCGCCATAAAATGAGGGTCTCGCTCCCAAGCAATAATATCTTCACGGAATAGACTCAATGACCCAGCAAAAAAAATAATAAATAAAATGGTAGAAATAATAAGCCCTACCCAGGCATGCGCATTAGTTAACGCCTTTAATGAATCTCGATTCATATCAAATTACCTTACAGCCAATAAAACAGCATTAATTAACACTGAAGGGACTAACACTAAGCTGAGTTTTAACCACGCTTTTTTAGCGCTAACAAAAGAATAACTCCATACTTGTATGCCAGCCCAAAGGGGGAATGCGATTAACACACCAATGAGCAGCACAGTGTCTTCTTTGAGGGGTAATAATAAATTTAGGTTTATTACTATAGATATCGATAGTAATAAACCGACAATTAAACCGGCAAAAGTTCGTGACCACATTACAAGTCCCCTCCTATCACAGTAAAAGAGACTGAGAGTGCAAAAACTAATACGCTTGTCAGCCATAAGTACTGTTTTTTATAGGCACTAATTAGAGTCACTAAAGGTAGAAAACAACAGACTAATGAAACCCCCGTGATCAGTGCAGATACGGTTGGTAGGTGTCTAAAAAGTTGTAATAGCATTACCCACAGTAAGAGTATTGCGGTAATCCTGAACGAAAGTGCTGGAAGTGGCTTTTTTAGCAAGGTTTGCCGTTGGCTAGTGCCATAAAAAAAACAGCACGCTAACCAAGCGGGAATAAAACTTAAAAACATAACAAACTCACAATTAGATCTTAATGGTAACAATTAGCATTTGTGTTAATGATAAAGTTATACTTAGGTTTAAGCAATAACTCATTTACCCCCTACTAAGGATTACTTAAAAATAGTTAACTGATTAATATAGATTTTTATTAATCATAATTTTATTGTAAAAACTCTTTAGGTAAATCCCCACTTGTCAGTATTTTTTGCCCTTTCCAATATTCGATGGTAAGCCAAACTTTATCTTCAGATCCTATTTTTTAGGGCTAATCGCATGCACTTCTTGTGCGCCTATTTAATTAAATACCGACAGCAATAACCAGTAATTATTACTTACTGCCATTTCAATCAATGCTTTGTACCTAACCCTTTATCGACTTGCTGAAATCTGCATCTTAAGGTGTGATGGGTATAGATAATAAAACACACTAAGGGTAAACATGAAACTTAAACGTACTTTTGCACTTTCTAGCTTGATATTGGCTATGGGTTTTCCAGCCTACGCGCGAGAAGCAGAAGCAAATGCGGAAAATAATAATGCTGACGTTGAAAAAACACTCATCGTTCAGTGTTTGATCAATAATTTTTTACAAACTAAAAACCCAGCTTCTGGCATGTTATTATAAGATAATTAATGTTTATCAAACTTTGGTTATAATGAAGCGTCGCCAGTGACACCATTCTAATAGTCACAATGGTATTTATAGCGTAATATTTGCAAATCTATCTGTGATAAAAACATTCAGAAATATTGTCTAATTTAATGGTTTTAATAACGTCAGGCTACCTTTACAAACGTATGGACTATATTTATAAAAAAATCAAAATATCGCCCCTAATTCTGGTGTGCTTTTTATTCATTCATGTAGCAAATGCAAGTAACTTAACCGTTAATATTGATGAAAAATTACCTGAAGCAGTTGAAAGAAACATTCACTCCTATTTAGGTAAACTACCTGTAACCGAATTAGAAAGATCAGCCTTTGTCTATTCGGCCAAAGATAATACCAACAAGGCATTACAATCGTTAGGTTACTACCAAACTGACATCATAGTAACCGTTGAAAAAGATCCCTGGCAACTCAACCTAACGCTAAAATTACCTGAACCAACATTGATAAATAATATAGATGTGCAGATAACAGGAGAAGCAAAAGACGATCCTGCTTTTATTACTTTGATTAATAATAATGAGATTCAAACAGGCGATCAACTTCATCATGGTAAATATGAAACCCTAAAATCTAATTTACTGTCGTTAGCCCTTCAGCGAGGTTATTTTAACGGTGCCTTAATTGACAGTAGCATAACAATTAAAGCAGGTTATCATCATGCTGATATAAAAATCATCTATGATAGCGGCCCTAGATATCGATTTGGTGATGTAAATTTCAATGATTTTAATCTTGATCCGGACTTGTTATTAAGTTTAATTCCTTTCAAAAAAGGGATGTTTTATAACACTAATGACTTTCATCAATTACAACATCAGCTGCAATCTACACAATATTTTAGCAATGCTAATGTCGTCCATGCGAATAAAATTCAAGATCAAAAAAATAATAACTATACCATCCCCCTTGATGTTTCATTGACTCCGGCAAAAAGTCATCAAGTAGACCTTGGTATCGGCTTCGCTACTGATACTCAGTTTCGTCTTTCAGTAGGTTGGCGAACTCCACTAATTAATAAACATGGGCACTTTCAAGAAACAAAATTTAAATACTCTGCCTTAAATCCCACAGGAAATTTTATTTACAGTATTCCTTTAAGCCATCCGACTGAAGATATTTTGCAATTTAAAATGACTGTTGAGAATGATGATTATGCTGATTTAACAACAAAGTTTTATTCTGTTCAAGTGGGTCGAGTCGTCAGAAAAAACAATTGGAATAGACAAATTTATGCTCGGCTCCATCAGGAAGCGTGGCAATATGACCTTGATGCAACCAAACCTAACATTATCTGGTCTGAAGAAGATAATGTTCAATACCTTATCCCCGGTGTTACTTGGTCTAAAACAATTCGCTCTGGCTCAGCTTTAGATCCAAGTGCTGGTTTTCGTCAAACATACAATATTGAAGGGGCGCATTTAAAAGCAGGATCTGATAACAGCTTTTTTAGAATACATGGCCGATGGAATTACATTACCACGTTAAAAACAAACCATCGTTTAGTCACTCGTGCTGAATTAGGCGCTATTTATATTGATAGAGATGCAGAGTTAGCCCCTTCGTTACGATTTTATACTGGGGGAGACCAAAGTATCCGTGGATTTTCTTATCAATCTATTGGCTCTACCATTCCGTCTTCATCAGATCCAAATATAGCGGTGCCTGTTAACGTTGGTGGTACACGTTTGATGGTGGCAAGTATTGAATATCAGTATTATCTTAACCGTAAATGGCGTCTTGCTTTATTTTCTGATGGTGGCAGCGTTGCCAACAAAGGTGAATTTAACCCCGTTTATTCCATTGGCTCAGGGTTACATTATCTGTCACCTGTCGGTCCAGTAAAATTTTATTTTGCTTATGGTATTGACGATGGTGATAAAAATTGGCGTATACATATTAATTTAGGCGCTGAGTTATGATTTTACGTAAAGTTAGTTTAATTTTTTCCAAGTATCTTGCCATTTTACTTTGCCTAATCACCCTACTTCTCACTACCCCGTGGGGGTCACAACTCACCTTATTACTCGTCAATAATATCAGCGGTGTCACTTTTGACTATCATAGTGGCTCATTGGTTCGAGATATTAAACTACACTCTTTTCATTTACAGTTAGATACGCTTGATATAACCGTAAAAGAGTTAGCAACAGAGTTTGACTTCTCTTGTGTCTGGAAAAGAACACTCTGTATCAAATCAGCAAAAGCTGACTATTTCTCTTTACGTTATTCGGCTAATAACAAAGGCAAAGCTCAAATTTCAGCAATAGAGAAGGCAACAGAAGAAAGATCAAACTATCAACTGTTTACGATGCCATTTTCTATCAAAGCTGATTCAATTGAGCTAAAAGAATCTTATCTCGTTATTAATAACAATGAGATATCAATTGACCAATTGATGACTCAGCTATCGGTTAACAGAAGTGAATTTAACTTCTTACAACCCACAGTAAAGCAACTAACCTTGACCCGTGTAAAAAACGAGTCTAAAACGCCAATAGCAAATAAGCAGTCAACCCCTTCAATAAATGAAATTGTTGCCCAATTACCTGAATTGCATCTACCGATCTCACTAAATATTGAACAACTGCGTGTTGATCAGATTGTTATAGCGACAAAAAATGATCTGATCAATAACTGCCAGTTAGATTGTCAGCAATGGCGATCATCAAACAATCAATTAAGCGGCACTTGGATTGGTACTGATATTAGTATTAGTCAATTTCAAACCACAACACCCACTTTTTCTATTAGCCAATTTACCGCTGAGGGAACATTGATACCGCCTTACACTGTAAATAGCCACTTAGTTAGCCAACTTAACGATATAACTTGGTGGTCACAAGTGGCCAATACCAGTCAGAAAATAGCGCTGCAAGGATCACTCGAAGCCCTAACCTTTAGTGTCATTAGCAAAGGAGATTTAGCTCTTGAAAGCCAAGGACAAATTAACTTAGTTCATGCAGACATGCCGTTTAACATCACTATCAACGCTGAAAAAATTCCAACGCCCTACGCTTTATCTCGATATGGCGCCTATTCATCCTTGCTTTTAAACCTTTCAGGCGATTTGAAACAACAAACCCTTGAATTAACAAGTCAGGTTAAAGGGTATGGCTATAATAATGCGCAAGTAGACATTATGGCGACTCACCAACAAAAGAACCTCAGTATTAATAAGTTACAATTTATTGATACTGATTCAGCCAGCCAATTAGACTTGCACGGAGATATAACTCTACTACCCTCCGACATTACCTGGCAGTTATTTGTTCAGTCTACAGGATTTTCTTTACCTAAAATAAATATGCATAGTTTGGCTGAGTTAGGAAAAAACAAACAACAAGTAGATCTTTTATTAACAAATCTGCCTGATTCAGTTACGGGTAGATTACAGGGCAACATCGCGACTACGGGGTCATGGTCAGATAAAAAATGGTCAATAGCACTTAGTGATACCAATATCTCAGGAAAAGTAAATAGCATAGACTTAATTATTAAGGCTGATATCGGCATAAACCAGTCTGGCCATCAGCAAGAAGGTAAGCTGTTTATCGACTTCAATAATAGTAAGTTAACACTGCAAGCAGCAAACGGTACTTTTTGGGATATCAACGGCAAATTAACTGTAGGTAATATTAAGCACTGGTACGAGGGTGTAAACGGCGCCGTTACTACTGACTTTTCAGTTACTGGAGACATCAACAACCCTAAAATCAACCTAAACAGTCAATTTACTGAGCTCAATTGGCAGCATTTATATAGTAACTTATTAGAAATTAAAGCTAGCTATCAACCACTTAGTGATCACAAAATTCAATTTACTTTACATAATGACCATTTAACATGGGTGAAAGAAGATAAAAATTTTAGTGTTGAAAATTTAATTTTTACGGTGAATGGTAATGCTAATCAGCACCAAATAAAAGCCAATTGGTTAGGTGATTCTACCGGACAACTTACCTTAACAGGTCATTGGAATGACGTGTTTACGCAGTGGAAAAGTTCGATTGAGAAAAGTCGCTTTACCTATCTAACAGCGGCACTACAAAATGATAGCGTCTTTGATTTTAATCTTGATTTAACTAAACAAGAAGGCGTGATCGAGCGTCACTGTTGGCAAGGAAAAGGATTAAATATTTGTCTTCCTCAACAAGCTGTTATTGGCCAGTCTGGTGATATTTCGGTTAATTTAAACATCGACCTATCTGCCATTGAGGAATTACTTTTCAAAAAAGAGGTTGAGTTAATTAGTCAGGTTGAAGGCGATATCAAGGTAAAATGGTCAACACAACAACCTATCAAAGCAAATGCGAGTTTTGCCTTATCATCCGGTTATTTAAAAATCAGCGATGATTTCAGTGATCACCAACTATCGCAATGGTCACAAGGGCTGTTTACTTTTACTATTGACGAGCAGCAATGGACTAACAAATTACAGTTAAGCGGCATCAAAAATACTCCCTTACTGAATATAATATCAACCGTTAGCTTAGTTGATGATTATCCTGTTAAGGCGAAAATAGTGCTTAATCAATTCAATTTAGAGCCTTTTCAAGCTGTTTTAACTGACGTGGTTAATTTAGAAGGTGAACTAACAGCCGATATTTTGATTGATGGTACACTTAGCGCCCCCTCTTTCAATGGCGACATTACACTAGAGAAAGGCAAGTTGCAGTTGAGACAAAATGCGAATACCGTTGATAATATTTCAACAACACTCACCATTAAAAATAATGAAGCAACACTGGATGGAAATTTTTTCATCGAAGATAAAGCCGCTAATTTACAGGGTAATATCTCATGGCAAGATAGCGTAACCATGAATATTAATTTGACTGCCGATGATCTACCTTTAGTTTTTCCTCCGGAATTAACGATGAGAGTATCACCAAATTTAAACTTTTCTCTGTTAGAAAAATCGTTAACCATTAGTGGCAATATTGACGTATTAAAGGGGCGTTATACTATTGAAAAACTACCTGAGAGCACTGTTTCACTAAGTGATGATGTTATTATTGTTGATCAATATGGCCAGACTGTGATGAGAAAATCTTCCGGTTTTGACATTAAAACTAATATTAGCGTTAATATTGATAAAGCCTTTAAAGTTGAAGGCCAAGGATTACAAAGTCACTTGTTTGGTCAATTGCAAATCACCCAAAAAGAAAAACATCCTTTTCAGTTGTTTGGCCAGATCCAATCAACTGATGGAACTTTTGAAGCTTATGGACAAAAGTTGAAAATTGAAAAAGGAGAGCTTACCTTTAACGGTCCTATTGATAACCCTTACTTTAATCTGCGCGCCAGTAGATATATTAAAGCTGAAGATATTGATGTGGGTATTGAGATCACCGGTTTAGCCAATGCATTAGATATGCAACTTTTCTCATCACCTAGCATGGAAATGCCAGCTATGTTGTCTTACTTAGTGCGAGGCCGAGGCTTAGATGCCGGTACTGGTAATAGTAGTGCAGCGGCAAGTCTATTAGTCGGCTTTGGAATAACCAACAGCATTGGCTTATTTGAGCAAATTGAAAAAATACCACTCATCAGTAATATAGCGGTTGATACTGAAGGGGATGGCGATAATACCCAAGCGACTGTTAGTGGGTATGTTGGCAATAGAGTTTATTTAAAATACGGTATTGGCGTTTATGAACCTATTAATGAACTCACCGTGAAAATGTTCCTATTTAATCGATTTTGGCTAGAAATTGTCAGTGGTATTGAACAATCCTCAGATCTGTATTACTCCTTTGATATTGATTAGTCTATTTAAACGCTTTGAACTTTGTCTAATTAATAGACTAAGTCATAACCCAAGTCATCGTCCAAGTAACGGTAAATACAGAGCGTTTTTACAAACACAACGCTGGTGAAAAACTAAACTGATCTTAATTTCCCAATTAAACGTAAGTATATTTTGAAAACCATACTGTGTTCCAAAATGTTTCAAAAACAAAACAGAATTTACTTTAAAGGAAAATATCATGTTAAAAAAATTAATTACAACATTATCATTTGTGGTTGCTAGCCTTGCTTTTGTACCCTTGTCTCATGCTGAGCATCACGGTATGAAAAAAGATATTATAGATATAGCTGCTGCAAATGGTTCATTTAATACGCTTGTTGCAGCAATTAAAGCCGCTGGACTTGTTGATACGCTCAAAGGTGATGGCCCTTTTACAGTATTCGCACCAACAGATGATGCGTTTGCTAAGTTACCTGCAGGTACGGTTGCAATGCTATTGAAACCAGAAAACAAAGATAAACTTGTCGACATATTAACTTACCACGTAGTTTCGGGCAAAGTTATGTCAACAGACGTTGTGAAAGTAGATAGTGCAGCTACTATTCAAGGCGATATGTTAATGGTTAAAGTAAATTATGGTAATGTTATGATAAACAATGCAAAAGTTATCATGGCTGACGTAAAGGCGAGTAATGGTGTGATACACGTTATTGATACTGTGCTAATGCCTAAGTAAGCTATTTTTAGTCAAGGTCTCGATTATAGCCCCCATCATTTATAGCACCTATATCGAGACTTTATTGTTATTACTATTACTATTACTATTACTATTACTATTACTATTATAAATGAGATAATTTTATCCCGATTAGTCACACTAATTGTAGGGCTTTGATTGAAAAGAAAATAATACAACGGATTTGGTTTTGTCTAACTAAAACAAACTATATACTAGCGCTCTAGGTATTAAATAAAACAATGAATTTTTAGGAACTAACAAAATGTACATGATAGTTAAGCACACCCATCTCACCCTAATTGCGCTGACATTTATTTTTTTCATTATTAACTTTGTGTTAACGATGAAAGGATCTGACAAGGTCAATAATAAACTGCTCAAAATTGGGCCACATATTTTATATACCCTTTTTGTTTGTACCTTTATTTACCTGGTTGCCGTTAATCCACTTAATTTGTACCCATTCTTGAATGGTTGGGCATCATCTAAATTAGGTGGTTTTGTACTTTATGTACTGTCTATAACACTTGCGCTTAAGTGGGCAAAATCAACGTTATGGCGTATTGTCGGCTTAATCAGTGCCGTATTTTGGTTAGTGATGAGTGCTCGACTTGGCTTTGCTGATCATCTTAAATCAAAAGGTATGAGCGAAGACGTTAATGCTTATATTGACTTAGGCCAGTCTATGCTAGCTGCAATCTGCTAATTTATTTTAATAGAGTACGACTTTGTGTAACAAAGAAGTACTTTCCTTGACGTATTCTTGATAGCTTATTTCACGATGATATAAAATGGCTGGATAAGTAGAATTATCCGGCCATCTCTATGAGTAAAAAACCAGATTGTACTAGTGCAATGCAAAACTTAATTACTGCAGTAAGGAACGACTTTCCTTTAACGTTCCAGAATCAAATATTTGTGGTATCTCCTGTATTGGTTGCCCTAAAAAGCTGTTGGAGATTGTTGATACTGAACTTTGTGACTGGGAAGCAAAACTGAGTAATCACGTTGTACCCACATTTGGAGAAATATCTAAATTGGGTAAACTTTGTAAAAATGTAAGGCGTGGTTTAAAGCGAAATGGTCTAGTCACATAAGAAACGTGCTGAAGATTTAGCAACACATTCCCTTGGCGTTAAAGAACAAAGCATTACTTAACAAAAAGATAGCTGCACCGGTTGACTTATACTTTTAAGTCGATTTTTCATATTAAGCTCTCAAGCCTTTATTAATCATTAATCAGCCAAAGAGGTATAAGCTCATTTTTATTAACAACTAAATCAGCTAAGGTATGCTGATCCATGACACTAAGAAAAGCGTCCATCGCTTTAGATAATGCCTTTTTCAATTCACAACACGATATAAGTTGGCAGGACAATGACATACAATCCACGCCATCAAGATGATTTTCCAAATTTCTGATCACATCACCTATATTAATTTTATCTTGTGCCATTGCAAGGCAAATACCACCATTTTTTCCTCTGATGGCAGTTACATAACCATGCTTCTTTAATTGGCCTGCCACTTTAACCATATGATTTTGTGATATTTTATATACTTTGGAAACTTCAGCAACACTGCTAAGTTGTCCCGGAGGTAAGTTAGCAAGGTACATCAGTGTACGTAAGCCGATATCCGTAAAAGTTGTGAGTCTCATTATTAATGCCCTTATTGGGTTTTAAATGCCGCCAGTTGATTAACAATATTATCAGATACTTCATTAAGGCGTGTACCTTGATTTTGAAGTGCGTTGCAATCTTCTGCATTTGAGCTAGATAATATTTTTAATGTTTGTATTTCCTCATAAACCTTCACAATGAGCTGGTGAATATAACCAATATCAACATTATTAGCCGCTTGCCCTCTACTCTTATCTTGTCCAATTAAGTTCAATATACTGTCAATATTTTCACAAGCATTATTGATTTCAGCTTGACTGGTTTTAGAATGTGATGAAAGGTTAGTCAGATTTTTAGATTGCAGTTCTATCTGTTCGCCAGCTAGACTAACTGCCATTGAAATATCCGCGATAATTTGGTTTATTTGAACTAAGCTATTTTGGGTTGACATGGCGAGCTGCCTAACTTCATCAGCGACAACGGCAAAACCTCTTCCATGTTCACCTGCCCTAGCCGCTTCTATAGCGGCATTTAAAGCCAGTAGATTTGTTTGATCTGCTAGTTTATTAATCACAGAAACAACACTACCTATGGAACTTGCTTGTTGTGACAGGGAATCAAACTTACAGCTAAGGTTTTTACTGCTGCTAACATATGATTCTATCATATCAGCCATATTGATCATGGCATCGTTTGATTGCTGTAAACCTTGTCTGGTTTTACTCACTTGTAGTTGAGTTTGTTCTGCTTTAGTTTGTAATGCTAAGGAGTGCTCATCTAATATCTCAAACTGCGAGGTAATATTATCAACACATTGATCCTGAGTTTGAATACGTTGAGCAATATCCTTTGTTTTTGAAGTGAGTGTAGTCGCAACTTCATCCGATACAATAGCTTGTTTTTGAATATCAATTAATGCACCTTTAACATTGAGTCTAAAAGAATTAATAACACTCAATACTTTAGTCATTTCACTGTTGTAATTACTGTTTACCAGACACTCCCTCGACAAATCTTTTTGTTCAAAAGAACGTAGATAATCCGTAATTTCATTAAGCGCATCAACGCCCCAAAACTTTTCATCTAGATCGTGAATAATGAGCAGAACAACGATAAAATATTGTAGGATCTGAGAATAAAACTGTTCAGTAAAAAACAGTGCATTAAATAGTAGTGATATTGCGCCTAACCAATGAATAAGTCTCATTCTGAGAAAGAGTGACTGCATAATTAACTCGGTTACAAGCCAGTTTTAATAGGAAGTGGTAAGAATTTTTTAGGGATGGCATACAAGAAACCTTGTATTAAATCAACACCAGCCCAGCGAACAAAATCAGATTGTATTTGTGTTTCAACACCTTCAGAAACGATCATACAGCCGCTTGATGAACATAAATTAACGATGTCACGATAAAAACTAGCAGCCCAAATATCATTAGGAATACGATCTAGAAGTTTAATATCGAGTTTAATAATGTCAAATTGTGTTTCGCTTAAACGTAATAAATTTGAATACCCTGAGCCAAAGTCATCCATGGCAATAACAAAACCTTTACTTTTTAGAAAGGAAACCCGTTCAACGACAACATTGCTTTTGATGTCATTCTCACAAATTTCTAATACAAAAGACTGCCTTTCCCTAACAGTTAATGGATAAAGAGCATTGATACAGAATTTTTCAAATAGATTTTGATCAGCAAGTAATGGGCCTGCTATATTTATCCAAGTAGTAATATGCTCGCTCTGCTGACACAACTGCGCAGCATCCTTGATTTGCTGGCATGTCATTTTCAATAATAACTGATTATCACGGTACAAAAACGGTATAAGATCTTGCATTGGAATAGCAAGATCTGTTTCTAAAAAGTAACCTCTACAAAGTACCTCACGTCCATAGACTGTGTCTAAAGATGCCGTCAACAAGTCTTGCGTATACCAACTTAAATAGGCTTTATTGCCTAGGTAACTAAACTTCACTGTCGGCTCCTTTTTGTGCTGTCATTTGTGAATAAATAGTATCTTCATCATTTAATTTTTTTTAATTTCATCAAGAAAATTAATAATACGCTCACTCTGTGTAACAGTGATGTAACAGTTGCCGAATTCTAATTTGAGTGAATGAATATAATTAATCGTCGCTTGACAGGTTGTAAATAAAACATCAAAACTCAGATTAAGATAGTTTTTTTGCTTTGTTGAGACTTTACTAAGAATTAAAATAGGTGTTAAAAAGTTAGCTTCAAGCTCAAGATGGGTGAGTACCGCTTTTGTCAGTTTTTTTAGCCTCACATCCAGTTGAATTAAACTACATATATTATTCCCCAAGAGTTCGTTGATTGATTCTATTTCGAAATATAGCTCGCTATGTTGGGCAATTAACGTTTCTGGCCATTTAGAAGAGAACCAATTAGCCGACTCTGATTGTGTTAGATAAGAGTAAACATCTGGTTTATTAATATTTTGCACAGGAATTATGATATTTGACACTTTAGGCGCCCTCGACAGTCAATATTTTTTCATAAGATGTATTTTAAATGCACATTAAATAAGTGGTATTTGAAATGCAACTTATATAATGACAGATTGCTAGTTAATAAATATAGATTAGTGGCTACTTGAATGATTTACTGATGATTTCAAAAGGAAATTATATAATATTTACAGAAAAAGATAGTCGTCTTTAACACTATGAAAAAGACTCTTTAATGAAAGGTTGTAGAGTGGAAACGTTCAGGTATTGTGGGATTTAATGCCCGACACTAACGCCCTACTCTACAAATAATTGTGATTTATTTTTTCGCGCCTAATTTTATTGCTAACTGAGCACGTTGCGCTGTGTCGTCAAAACCAGACCATCCCTGTAAATGTTGTTCTAACAGTGCTTCCATCATATCTATATGACTTGATTCAGCATTAAGTGCTGGGATGTATTCATAACGTTCGCCACCGGCTTCCATAAAATAATCACGATTTTCAATGCCAATTTCTTCAATCGTTTCTAAGCAATCTGCCGAAAACCCAGGACAAACCAATTGTACTGATTTTACGCCTTGTTTAGGCAGTGCCATGAGGGTTTTATCGGTATAAGGTTGTAACCATTCTTCGCGACCAAAACGTGATTGAAAGCTAACCAGATATTCCTCTTCATTTAAGCCTAGGTTTTCGGCTAACAATCGAGAGGTTTTATAGCATTCACAATGATATGGGTCACCATTAAGCAAATAGCGCTTTGGAATACCATGATAAGTAAAAATTAATTTATCTGCACGTCCATTGACTTCCCAGTGTTGACGAATTTTGTCTGCGACTGCTTGAATATAATTTGGATAATCATGGTAGTGATTAATAAAGCGTAATTCAGGTATTAGACGTTTTTTAGCCAAACTGGCTGCAACCGCATCAAAAGTAGACGCCGTTGTCGAAGCACAATACTGCGGATAAAGCGGTAAAACTAAGAGCTTGCGCACCCCTTGTTCGAGCATTTTATCGATCACTGAATCAACAGAAGGTGAGCCGTAACGCATGGCAAATTCAACCACGATGTTTTCACCGTGTTTTTGTTTTAGCTTTTCGCGCAGGGCGTCAGCTTGATCTTGAGTATGAAACAACAGAGGCGAACCACGCTCTGTCCAAACAGTACTATACGCTTTAGCAGAGCGTTTAGGCCGAATATTTAAAATGACAAAGTTGAGGATCATCCACCATAATAAACGTGGGATCTCAACAACTCGAGGATCTGATAAAAACTCTCGTAGATACCTTTTTAAATCAGCTTTTTTGGGTGCGTCTGGGGTACCTAGATTGGTGATTAAAATACCAATCTTATCATGTTGCTTATGGGAAAAATTGGGGTTGCCTTGGTATTTCATTTATAAACTCTACATCATTTCAAAACACTTGATGGTGTAGTTTACGCAGTATAGCTAGAATAAACACCATTTTTATCTATAAAACAGGTGTAATTTAATGTACACAAATCAATATCCCTGATTGCGGGTTATAATAGTTAAATTAATACCACCGCTGACAAATTCAGTATGCCATTATGGGTAGAAAATAAGCTAAAAACATAAATTTACACTGCTTTAGTTCCGCATTTTAAATGGCAGGAAATTGCGCCATAATCATACCGTAATCCATCATCCATAATCATAGTCGTTGAATAACATTCATACCGACTTCAATACTATTATTTGGGTGCATTATAATTTGTTCGTCCACAATTAAACCCTGTGTTATTTCAGCAACAAAATTATTACGCCTTCCTACTAAAACCGCCTGTAAAAAAACTTCTCCATCAATTACCTTTAATACAGACCACTCACCATTTTGACGAAATAGCGCAGATAAAGGAATTTTATTAACCCCTTTAATCTCTTCAATAACGATTTGGGCTTCTACTCTAAAAGCATCTCCTAAAGTTTTCCATTTCTCATAAGGCGCTGTTATAGATAAAATCACATTGACCCTTTGCTCTTCTACGCCAAGTGCTGAAATTTTAGTAAAGCCTGAGGGCTCTATAACCTTCACTATTGCGGCAAGGTCTTCAATGCCACCCCAACGTTTAATAAACGCTTTATCACCCGTTTTCACCTTAACAGCATTGGTTGATAGCATTTCAATATTCACTTCTAAATCTTTTGGATCACCTATTTCAACTAACGCTGTGCCAGCAGGTATAATGCGTTCACTCTTGTGTAATATCCGTAACACGTAACCATTAACGGGGGAATATATGCAGATTTGGCACGCTTCACTTGCCTCATCGCCAGTAGACTCAGGTTGCAACAACTCTGCTTGTGCTGCTTTTAATCGAGACGCCATTAAGGCTCTGTTTGCTATAGATGTGTCCTTTTCAGCTTTTTGCATCGTTAGTTGAGTTTCGGCACGTTCAAGTGCAGCCGTTGATATCATATTACTGTTAAATAACTCTTGTGCGCGTTTATATTCAGATTGATCAAATGTTAGTTGTGCTTGGGCTTGTCTCACTCTTGAGCTTGCTAATTCAAGCGCTGATTCTGCGCCATTGATATTTGCTTTTGCTTGAATTTGTGATCGCTTATCTAAAAAAATAGGGTTGGCTGGGTACATGTTGGCAATAATAGTTTTACCCGCAGTAACACTATCGCCCGCATTGCTTTCGATACGAGTAACTCTCCCTTCCATTGGTGTGTAAATAGTATAAATATCATGAATGCGGGTTTTACCTTCCCCCTCAACTGAGACCGTTAAATCCCCTTTTTCGACAGAAATAAGATCAACTTTTACCTTCTCAGGAATAAAAGCAAAAACTAATAAGGCAATTGCAATAAAGACTAAGGCTATTTTAATTAGCCGTTTTACCCATTCATATGGCTTTTTATTTTTTAACACTATTCAACTCCTTTTTGGGCACTAACAAGATCGATGCTATCCACTTGTCGCCAAACCAAATAAAATGAAACAACGGCACTCAGTAAAACAATAAGTACTGCATAGCCATAGGTACTATTTTTTAAATAAACAGGCAGGCGAAATAACTCGCTATCCATCGATTCAGTCATCCCCACAGACATGCTGTACCCTAAAAATAGGCCTATCGGTAGTGAAAGTAAGGTTATTAAACCCAATTCACCAAATAATATATAAGCGACTTCTGCACGAGTAAGCCCCAAAACACGTAAGCTAGCAAGTTCTCGGCTACGTTCAGACAGTGTAATTCTAGCAGTATTGTAAATAATACCGAAACTGATAAAACTGGCAAAAATCACATTAATCCCGATCATTTTCAATAAATTTTCCGCCATAATATCCTCAAATATTTGTCGTAACACTGAGGTGATATTTAAACCAATAATAGCGGGAATTTCTTTAATCTTTTTATAAAGCTGTGTACTATGATTTTGATCAACTAATAACGAGGCTCCAGTAATTTTAGGCGACGAATCTAGCATTGTATTTAGTTGGTCACTATCCATAAAAGCGCCTAAACCAATGAACTCCTGCGTAATAGCAGCAACAGCAATGGTTAACGTTTGACGCTTTTCTTCAAGTATTTCAACTTCTACTGTGTCGCCTACTTTTAGTTGTAGTATATCGGCAAGTGTTTTATTTAGAACTAAGCCTTCTTTTGGCATATTGACAGGATCTAAATTTTCGTCAATAACTCGCCTTAATATAGGTTTGTTAATTAATCCCGTAATAGAGCCCCGTTTCTTAAAATGCTTATGTTTAAAATAAACCGGTACATTTCTAAGCGGTTCAACCATTAATACACCGGGTATCACCTTAATTTCCTCCAACGCGATTGCCGATTTTGCCTCAACAAACCCTATGTTGACATCTTCTCGCTGTGTTATCCCGTATTGCACAGCCATTAAATATTCCATGGAATCTTCCATGAAAAAACTAAAGACTAAAATAGAAAGCGCAAAAGCAATGCCAATGGACGACATCAGTGATCTAATGGGACGTCGTTCTATTTGCCGTAAAATAATTCTAGTAGTAAATGATAAGTACTGATGAACACCAATACGTTCAAGTAGCGTGACTTTAAATGCTGCAGGACTTTCAGGGCGCATAGCCTCAGCAGGAGGAAGTTTTGCCACATTGTTAATCGCAAACAAAGTACCTAAAACAGCAGCCAACGTGCATGAAAACACAGCTAAAATCATAATTTCTAATGAGAAGCTGTATTTCAGTATCGGAAAATGAAAGAACTCGGTGTACATTTTTGTCATACCTGAACCCATCCAAGACCCCAATGACAAACCTATAATAGCGCCTAAAACGGTTATCACTAAAACCATTTTCAAATAATGTAAAGAGAGCTCTGTATTGGTGTAACCTACGGCTTTAAGCATACCAATTTGTTCACGCTGAGTAGCCACTTGTCTAGACATAACCACATTAATTAAAAAGGCTGCCACACTTAAAAAAATAACCGGGGCAAGTGATCCCATACTCTTAAGTTGTTTTAATTCATTGCTAACAAAAAAATTAGATAGCTGATCTTTACGAGCAAAGGATATCAAACCGCCATAAGGTTTTAGGATACCATCAACTCGCGACAAGACATCTTCAATGGCAATATTCCTTTGTGTTTTAATCGAGATATCGTTAAAAGCACCTTTCATGTTTACGGCGGCTTCAAGGGAACGACGACTCATCCAAAACCCCCCAAAACGCTTACTATCAGGCATTACTGCGCCAGGCGCTATGCTGTAAACATATTCAGGAGACAATACCACACCCACAATATTGAGTGTTCGCCGGTAGCCGTTCATTATGACGGTTAAGCTATCACCCAAACTTAAGTTGTGGGCTTTAACAAAACTTTCATCCGCTAAAATAGCATTTTCTTCATTTGGGAAAAGCATTCGCCCTTTACGTAAATAAAGTTTATTGAGTAAAGCGGGAGAGCTATCAGGTAACGAAATAATTTTGCCTGTCGCTGGCTCCAACATAGAGTCCATTTGCAAAGTCACACCAAAAACAACACGGCTTTGTACTATTGAAACGCCCGGTATTTCACTTATTCTGTCCTTTACCGCCTCAGGAGCTCTTTTTAATGAGGCAAATACATCAGCAAATTGATACCGTTCATAATAGGTATCTCGTGTTAACTTTAAACTATCAAGCACACCAAACATCAGAATAAAAATTGCGATACCTGCAGCCATGACTAAAGTGATTGCAGCGACCTGCCCTTTAATAGCCCAGAGATCACGAACTAATTTTTGATTTAACGCGCTACGCACCATTGCCATTACCAATCAATCTGCTGTGGGCTTTTTCGTGTCTCATTTATGTGTACATGATGAATCATACCGTCAGCAAAATGAATGACGCGGTGAGCGAGTGCAGCAATAGCAGCGTTATGAGTAATAATAATGGTGGTTGTACCAAATGTATTATTGACCTGCATTAACGCATCAAGCACAACAATGCCGGTTTCACTATCAAGCGCTCCGGTAGGCTCATCACACAAAAGAACCTCTGGCCGTTTAGCTAAAGCACGAGCTATGGCAACACGCTGTTGCTCACCACCTGACATTTGTGAAGGGAAATGATTTGCTCTATCCTGAAGACCTACTATTGCTAACGCTTCTAAAGGGTCCATTGGCTCTGGAGATATTTCGGTAACTAAAGCAACATTTTCAAGTGCGGTTAAGCTTGGCACTAAGTTATAGGCTTGAAATACAAACCCTACATGTTCTCTGCGGTAATAGGTTAATTCGCGATTGTTAAAATTGGCTAAGTCTTTCCCTTTGAAAAACACCTTGCCTGATGTTGGTTGATCTAAACCACCCAAAATATTTAAAAAAGTCGATTTTCCACTGCCTGAAGGACCAAGCATAACCACTAACTCACCGCTGGGAATATCAGTGGTAACGCCCTTAAGAGCATGAATTTCAGTTTCACCTGTAATATAAGACTTCTTTAATTTTTCAGTATTAAATAAACTCGTCATTGGCGTCCTATCCCTAGAATAAAATGCATAAATTGGTATTACTTATATTATACCCGCTCTACTTGAAGAGGCATGATCCAGCAAGAATTAGAAACACCTTTAGGCAAGGCATCGACTCAATAGAATGGTTATTCTCCTATCAAAATCAATAAAGTAGCATAAAGTGTTTTTCAACCAAGTCAAACCGATAATGATTAATAGACATCAATAATCCAATCTAGATCAAATCAACGTTCTGTTATGTCATAATCGAAAAGTGTGTCAACAAGCTACCCACAAATAAAATAGTGTTCGCTAAGCCGTTTACCCAAAAGAACAACAACTAAATCCCTTTATCTAAGTCCAGTCATTACAAAGCGTTATCGATATGATGATAAATGATAATTTTATATCCACATAACTTCACTGTATATTCTCTTTATCGAAAATAATTAATCATCAAAACGCATAACTCAGCTACTTCTTACCAGTGCAGTGATGGGTTTAAGGGCAATATATGAAATTTTTACATACCATGTTAAGAGTCTCCAACCTTGAGAAATCAATTGATTTTTATACCACGGTATTGGGTATGAAAGTGCTTGAAAGAACTGAAAATAATGAATACCGCTACACCCTAGTGTTTGTCGGATACGAGAACCAAGTCGGAGGCACAACCATTGAACTAACCTACAACTGGGATAACAATCAGTACGATCTTGGCAATGCTTTTGGTCATCTAGCACTAGGTTTTGAAGATATTTACGCCGCATGTGACAAGATAAAAGCACTTGGGGGTAACGTAACTCGTGAAGCAGGCCCAGTAAAAGGCGGTGAAACACATATTGCCTTTATTACCGACCCTGACGGTTACCAAATTGAACTTATTCAAGTTAGCTAATTGAATACCAAACAGATTAAAAGGAATACAAGATGAACAATGCACTATTTCAAACCATAAAACTCGGTAAGCTTTCTTTAAAAAACCGTATTGTTATGCCACCAATGACTCGCTCTCGCGCAAGCCAACCAGGCAATATCGCCAATCAAATGATGGCTGATTATTATGCTCAGCGCGCGTCAGCTGGTCTCATTGTAACGGAAGGGACTCAAATTTCAGCAATGGGTCAGGGTTATGCTTGGACACCGGGTATTTATACCCCAGAACAAATTGTAGGGTGGAAAAAAGTAACCGATGCAGTGCATGCAAAAGACGGTGTTATTTTCGCCCAGCTTTGGCATGTTGGCCGAGTGTCTCACCCTGAAAATATCGGTGGTGCACAACCTATTTCTTCTTCTGCATTAAAAGCAGAAAACGTTAAGGTTTTCATTGATAGCAGCACTGGTGAACCTGGTTTTGTTGATGTAGTAGAGCCGCGCGAAATGACCAAGTACGACATTCAAGAAGTGATTGGTGAATATCGCCAAGCCGCATTAAATGCCATTGATGCAGGTTTTGATGGTATTGAATTACACGCAGCAAACGGTTACTTAATTAACCAGTTTATTGATTCTGAGGCGAATAATCGTAGCGATGAATATGGCGGTTCTATCGAAAACCGTTTACGCTTTCTTAGCGAAGTAGTTGCCGCTATGGTAGACGTTATTGGTGCTGATCGTGTTGGTGTTCGTCTTGCGCCATTCACATCGTTAAATGGCACAGTAGATGCGACACCGGTAGAAACATATACTGCAGCGGTAGCACTACTAAACACACACAATGTGGTCTACATCCATATCGCTGAAGTTGATTGGGATGATGCACCCGAAACGCCAAAAGCGTTTAAAACTGCGGTTCGTGAAGCCTACCAAGGTGTGCTCATTTATGCAGGTCGTTACGATCATGAAAAAGGTACGCAGGCAATTTCAGACGGTGTGACCGATATGGTTGGTTTTGGTCGTCCTTTTGTTGCCAACCCAGATTTACCAAATCGAATTAAGAATGGCTACCCCTTAGCGACACATAACCCCGAAACATTGTTTGGTGGTGCCGAGCAAGGATTAACAGATTACCCAGAGTACAGCCAAACCTAATTTATTGCTAGAAAACTGCCTCAGTAATGATTTAACACTTCATCCCACGCTAGCTAAGCATTCTTCTTAACTAGCGTGGGGTTAGTGATTTTGATAATCAATATATTTAATAATCAATATTTAGGTGGCGCTTCCTCATATTGTGGGATCCCTTTAGCAATAACTTCCCAAGATGCCTTTGAACCAACATAAATATGTTTACCCAGTTTAATATCCGGATTTCCATTTACACAGCCAAGAGTAACCCCGTGTACTACTCCCTTGTAAATCCCACTCAGAGTCGAGCCGCATTGACTACAAAATTGAAGACCAAAACCATGCTCACCTACATACGAAGTTAATAGACTCTCTCCCGAGACCCAACGAAACTCTGTAGATTCGACAATGGCGTAAGCCGATGCTTGAGAATTAAAGGCTTTACGACAACGAGAACAATGGCATGATCTAGCATCATGGAGTTTGCCATCAATACTGTATTTAACTTCTCCACAGAAACACTCACCTGTAATACTCAAATCGTTCCCCTATGCTATGGTAGATGTAGATATCCTTTAATCTCGACCAAGAGAAAGAAGAAAAATCTATGCGAGACTGTAAGAGTTTGTCTCATACACGATAGCATTGTAAATACCATCCTGTATTTATACCCGAGAAAAGACATAAAATGAGATTTACCTGTTCTACAAAAGATTCACTTATGCCACAGACTGTGTGAAAACGTTTTGATCACCTTTTCGTATAACTACCTGATAGTTATGATCAATTGGTCTTAACCTTTACCACAAATAAAACTCACGTTTGCTATACTTATCAGTAAGTTAATCTTTATTGGTAAGTATCATGTCAGGCTTTATTAAAGGTGTTAACCGTTCCCAATCTACACTCTTTCCTGAATCTCTAGATGATTTTGTTAATGCTGAAAATACCGTCAGAGTCATTGATGTGTTTATTGAAGCCTTAAATTTAGCTGAATTAGGTTTCACGGGTGTGATTACCAAATCTACTGGCCGCCCTAAGTATCACCCTGCTGTCATGTTAAAGCTCTATCTCTATGGCTATCTTAATCGAGTCCAATCCTCTAGAAGATTAGAAATTGAAGCGAATCGTAATATTGAACTCATGTGGCTACTGGAGCGACTTGCTCCAGATTTTAAAACCATTGCTGATTTTAGAAAAAATAATGCTAAAGGGATTAAGCATGTTTGCCGTACATTTGTTCAGCTATGCCGACAACTTCATATGTTTGATGAAGGTGAGATTGCCATTGATGGCAGTAAATTTAAAGCCAGTAACAACAAAGATAACAATTACACCCCAAAGAAGATGGCATTTCATATTGAACGTGTTGAAAAGCATATAAGCAACTATTTAGAAAAACTAGACAGAGCTGATGAAGAGCAACATAGCCCTCAAACAATCAAGGCAACACAAGATACAATTAACAATTTAAAACAGAAACTCGCTGAATTAAGAATATTAGAAAAAGAAGTTAAAGACCACCCAGAAAAACAAATATCCACCACTGATCCAGATTCAAGGTTGATGAAAACACAAGGTATGACGCGAGTTGTCAGCTACAACATTCAAAGTGCTGTTGATACCAAGCATCATCTCATTGTTGCACATGAAGTGACCAATACCACTGACAGAGGGCAACTTTGTCCTACAGCTATCTTGGCTCAACACGCACTAAAAAGAAAAGACCTTACGGTTATCGCTGATAAAGGTTATTTCAGTGGGCAAGATATAAAAAACACACAAGATGCGGGTATGACACCATTAGTCCCTAAAGGTGATACATCAGGCAGCGAGAAAAAAGGCATATTTAATCGTTCGAAGTTTACCTATGATAAGGAAAATGATGTATTTATTTGTCCGAATAACAAAGTGTTAACGCCCGGAAAAACAATGACAAAAAATCGCGATATGTATCAAATTAATTACCGAGCAAGGCTTAAAACCTGTCAAGCTTGCCCGTTGAGATCTAAATGTACTAAAAGTGCGACTCCGAGAAAATTAACAAGATGGGAGCACCAAGACTGTATTGATAACATGGATAAGTTAATGAAAAAACGGCCAGACTTGATGCTGATCAGAAAGCAGACCGTTGAGCACCCA
>TARA_R110001583_G_scaffold195555_1_pt1 | contig 29326 bp, 19 predicted proteins | sample TARA_R110001583 | Tara Oceans TARA_R110001583 (sample SAMEA4398432) | marine metagenome | biome: Polar Biome; feature: [MES] marine water layer (ENVO:01000295) within the mesopelagic zone...; material: water (ENVO:00002006), including particulate matter (ENVO:01000060) such... | reverse complement strand
ACTACCAGCGTTAAGCGTTTTGAAGCGGATTGTAACTTTTGATAAGTGCCGCCGTATTCCACCCAATAGCCCGCAGGAATGTCTACGGAGTCTTTAATTTGGGTTTGAATATCCGCAACAAAAGATCCCAAATCACGTCCGCGTACATTAGCGGTAACAAAGACACGGCGTTTGCCGTTTTCGCGGTTGATTTGATTAAAGCCTTCCAACAGCTCCATTGATGCTAATTCTTGCAAGGGAACAGCGCTGTCGTTCGCGAGCTGAATAGGTAGGTACTTTAAACGATCCATATCCGTTCGACGTGCTTCCGGTAAACGCACCACAATATCCGTGCGCCGGTCGCCTTGATAAAATTGGCCAGCGACTTCACCACCCAATGCAATAGCCAGCTGATCCTGCAACTCGCTCACCGCCAAACCGTATTGCGCTAGCACATCGATTTTGGGCTGCAAGGTCATAATCGGTAAGCCCGTGGTCTTCTCCATTTGCACATCGGCAATACCTTCCACACTGGAAATCGCTTGCTGAATGTCATTACCCAGTTTGTCCAATTGCTCAAAATCATCACCGAATATTTTAATAGCCAATTCTGCACGAACGCCAGAAAGTAACTCATTAAATCGCATCTGAATGGGCTGTAAAAACTCGTAGCGATTACCGGGAATGGGTTCAACCAATGCGGCTAAATCGTCCACAACTTGAGCTTTGGTTTTATTTGGATCTGGCCATTCATGGCGAGGTTTTAAAATAATGAAGTTATCGGCCACGCTAGGGGGAACAGCGTCTGTTGCTACATCGGCCGTACCTACCTTGGCGAAGATGCGTTCAACTTCTGGCATTTCTTTTATTTTTGCTTCAAGCGTTTTTTGCAAGTCTACGGCCTGACTCAACGAGGTTCCAGGAATGCGCAGCGCGTGCATCGCAATATCGCCTTCATCTAAATTTGGTACAAACTCACTGCCCAAGCGCGTAGCCACCCAAGCGGAACCCACTACCAATACAAGCGCGATCGCCACTACCGCCCAGCGCGCTTTCAATGCGATGTTCAATAGCGGTTCGTAAACAGAACGCGATACTTTAATAATCGCACTGTCTTTTTCTGTCACAGGTTTTTTGAACAACAACGCGATACACGCTGGAACAAAAGTAATCGACAACACAATGGAGCAGGCTAAGGCGATTACTACGGTTAACGCCATGGGGTGGAACATTTTTCCTTCCACGCCGGTCAGCGCAAAAATGGGCAAGTAAACGGCCGTGATAATAAACACCCCGAATAACGCAGGACGAATCACTTCACGTGTTGCCTGAAAAACAATGTCAAAGCGTTCTTTGGTGTCCAAGGTTTTACCGGGAGAAGACGCATGACTGAGGCGTCGTAAACAATTTTCAACAATGATAATGGCTCCATCCACAAGCAAACCAAAATCCAGCGCGCCCAGACTCATTAAATTGGCACTGACACCGGCATGCACCATGCCTGTCACCGTCATTAACATAGCGATCGGAATAACTGCGGCGGTCAACAGCGCCGCGCGTACATTGCCCAATAAAAAGAACAAGATGACAATGACAAGTAAAGCGCCTTCGAGTAAATTCGTTTGCACCGTTTTTAAGGTTTTATCGACTAGAGTGGTTCGATCGTAAACGGCCGTTGCCGTAACGCCTTCTGGCAAGCCTTGTTTGATTTTATCCAGTTTTTCTGCCACTGCTTTGGCCACGGTGCGACTGTTTTCCCCGACCAACATAAATACGGTGCTCATCACCACTTCGCGACCGTTTTGGGTGGCCGCGCCGCTGCGTAATTCTTTACCCTCTTCAATATTGGCAATATCTTTAATGCGTAGCGGCACACCTTGATCGCTGCGAATCACAATATTCCCGATGTCGTTGAGCGTTTCTTTTTGTCCGGGGACACGTAATAACCATTGCGCCCCGTTGTGTTCAACAAAGCCAACACCGCGATTTTGATTGTTATTTTGAATCGCCCGAATCACATCTTGTTGGGTGAGTTCGAACGCCAGTAGCTTTTCAGGTTCAAACGCCACTAATATTTCCCGCTTGTAACCGCCAATAGGATTCACTTCGACCACACCGGGTACTCGAAGCAGTTGCGGTCGAATAATCCAGTCGTGCACTGAACGTAAATCAGTGGGCGTTACCAGTGAGCCATCTTTATTGAGTGCGCCGGGTTCGGCGTCCACCGTAAACATAAAGATTTCACCCAAGCCTGTGGCGATAGGACCCAATTCAGGCTCGAGCAAGCGAGGAAGATTGGATCGTGCACTGGATAGGCGCTCATTCACCAACTGACGGGCAAAGTAAATGTCGGTGTCATCACTAAAGATAATGGTGACTTGCGAAAGCCCATAGCGGGAAACCGAGCGTGTGTATTGCAGGTTGGGCAAACCCGCCATAGCGGTTTCAATGGGAAACGTCACCCGCTGCTCAATCTCTTGTGGTGTGAAGCCTGGAGCCTCAGTGTTGATCATCACCTGTACGTTGGTGATATCGGGAACAGCATCAATCGGTAATTTGGTGAAATTCCAAATACCTAAACCACTGATGGCCAGCACCGCCACCATAATTAAGGCCCGACGCTGGATAGCAAATTGAATCAAATATTCAAGCATGATATTTCCTTAAAACGGGTAAACCTTAGTGGTCGTGAGAAGCGCCGGACTTTTCAATATCGGCTTTGATAATAAAACTGTTTTCTGTCACGTATTCGGTACCGGGATTTAGTCCCCCCAATACCTCCACCCATTCTCCGGCTTCACGCCCAAGCTCCAACATCCGCACCTCATATTCGTCGCCCACTTTTGCATACACCACGGTAAAGTCTCTGAAGGCCTGTAAGCCAACCCGTTTCACGGCAAGTGGTACGCTAAAGCGCGCGACTTCAATGTCACCAGTAATAAATTGACCCGCTGATAGCGTACTATTTTTATTGTCGATTTCTACACGTACGGTACTGGCTTGATTTGCCTTTAGCTGCGCATCAATTGCGTTCACACGCGCGGTCAATGCAGTCTCTTGCCCATTCACATGCAGGGTGACTTCGGCGCCCACAGCAACGCGTTTTCGATCAACTGAGAATACCGATAGCTCTGCCGTAAGTTTTGAGGTGTCAACAATCGACATCAAGATTCGGCCGCCACTTTGCTCACCAGGATTAGCAGCTTTGCTAGTGACGACGCCATTAATCGGTGAGCTAATGGTGAAACTTTTTAAGCTCTCATTGCTGTTGATGGTAATGAGCTTATCTCCAGCCTTTACCGTTTGTCCTAAGCGCGCATGTACTGTTGTTATTTCACCCTCAAAGCGCGCGCTAATGTTGCGCTCGGCGTCAGGTTGTGGGACCAACTTGCCGAACGATTCGATGGTTTCAACCAGCGTGGCTTCACCGGCTATGTCGGTTTGTATCTCCATCGCCTCCGCCACTGCGGGTTCGATACGTGTTCGACCTTCAAAGTTATCGTATTGCCATTGATGCGCAGTGCCCTGGTGGTTTGCTTTAATTGTGACTACAAACGAGTGCGGTTCATAAATCTCCATATCGCCGCGTAAAAAATCGGCTTGTGGTTTGAAGTTGATCGTATCAACTACATTACCTAAGCGAGTGAGCGTTACCACAAGCGAAACATCCTCCGGCTTGACGGGCTGTCCATCATTCATAATCCACACACGAAATTCCGGCGGTACACCCGTTTCAAAAATAGCGAGCTCCAGTACAAAATCTCCATCTTTCAATAGACGTCCGCGATGCTCACCTTTTTGAGGCTCCGCTTCTTTAGCTTCTGTTTCGGCGGCCAGACTGAAAGAGGTATACCCAAGAAAAGCTAAAGCAATAAGCGTAATCATAAAGGAGCGTAGATACATAAAAGGGCGTAGAAGAGAGTTAATCATTGGATATCCCCGTTGTTTTCAAATTCTTTTACAGATGAAGTTCCCATTAAATTCAGCCCCGTTAAACGCTCAATTTCCGTCAAATTGTTGTGCGCTTTTAAGCGTACATCGATCAATTCCATTTTCGTATCGAAGACTTCGTTTTGTAGCGCATACCACTCTCTGTAGCTGTATTTGCCGAGTGAATAAGCTTTTTGTGTTTCAACAAGCGCTCGCTCTAGGCGGGGCAATATTTTGTGTGTGAGTGCATAGTTGAGGTGATAGCTGTGTTGGAGTTCTTCGTACAACACGTAAAGCTGGGTAGAAAGTTGAATCTCTTTAGCGCGAGCGTCAGCCACGTAACGTGCCTGCTCGGCGCTAAGTGCCGAAATTTGATGTTTATTACGGGTGGATTTACCCAGTGGCAGGGATACGCCAAATGTTAGACCGTAATCTTCTGTCGCCTCATAGCGTCGGACCCCGGTATTGAATCGCCAGCGATTTTTTACCTCTTCACGGGCGAGTGTGATTTCAGTCTCGACAACCCGTTGTTGCGTTAAAAAATATTGAACTTGAGGGTTTTTGCTTATCCCGTTTTCCAACGCGTCATAACTAATCACCTGTTCTTTCAGCGTTAGCGCTCCGTTAACTCCAACAAAATCGACGCTAGAATTTCCCCACTGCGATGCCAATACCTTTTTAGCCGATTTTAATTCGTGCTGAATATCTTCCACCTCAAGTTCACGTCGCTCCAAATTAACCTCAGCTTGAAACTTATCAGCAGACGGAGAGCGCCCGGCATCCACCCGTTTTTGTATTTCTCTAAGTATTTGAACGGCGTGTTGCTGTGTGTTTTTAGCCACAACTAATCTTTCCTGATAGGCCAGCACTGTTAAAAACGCATGCGCCGTTTGCGCTGCAACATCGTAACGTTGAATGTCACGTTCAATTTCCAGTACGTTAGCCTTGGATTGGGCAGACTTGACGCGCTGATCAAGCAGTCCACCCTGTAAAACCCAACTGATACTGAGCGTTGATTGCGCGTTGTCGAGACCCGTGTGTTCGCCCGTACCGAGCGCATCTTCAAGCGTCAGATTAATTTCCGGCTTTTCACCAATAGCGGCTTGTTGGGCCTGCGCATTTGCACTCTTTACGCGGTATTGATAAGACGCAAGCGTTGGGTGGCTTTGCAAACTAAGCTCTACAGTTTGTGTGAGCGTCAATTCGTCACGAGGAGTTTCAGCTGCCATAAGGGGGGCCGATAGTGCGAAATAAATTGCTGTTCCGGAGAAGCTTGCAAGCTTAAGTAAACAACCAAAAAACCGATTGGTAGTCGGTTTTTTGGTTGTGCTAAAGGGGATAAACAATCGCATTAGCGTTCCTTTAAAAGCGTAAAGTTAAAATAGGTGATTTAGTGGCTAAATAGCCGTTCAAGCGCGTGATGAAGTAGATCTACAGAAAACGTGCTAAGTAGGGCTGCCGCTATGGAAAACGAAAAAAATAATAAGATCGGAAATGACTGACCTTTGTTATCGTTGAGGAGATACTCAATGCGTAAAGTCAATGGATGGGTAGAAAAATGGCAATTTGACAAGGGCATCGAACCTATAGACCGTTGACCTAAACTGAAAACGTTAAGCAGAGTTTTAGCGATTACCGTTTCATCGCTCATCGTAGATAACACAGATTCATCTGCGGCCTGCTCCAAGGCGAGTGAAAAATCATTATTCAGCTGTTGAGCAATAAACTTCGGGAAAAAAGCAGCCAATAGTGAAAACCCATATTTTCTTAATGGATCGTACGACCTTGCATGCGCTAATTCATGCTCAGCCACAACGATTGCTTCTTGTGAAGTTAACTGAGCGCTAAGACCACTTGTAATATATGACCTAGGGCTAAAAAGACCTGAGGTGAACGCCCGCGACTCCTCAGATTCGATCACCGTCAGGCCCTGCTTAGAATTAGTATTCTGTATAAAGAAATCGAGCTGATTAAGTTGCGTATTGGCCTTAACGGCTTTTACGATCTTGGTTAAGCATACGCTAAAAAAAACTATGCAAAACACACCTATCGATGCGCCGTGCCAGCTTAGAATTTCAAATTGGTAAATGTGATGCCAGTGAAGAAAAGTGGAAAACCATGTACCGCTATTTGACGTCAATTCTGGGAGAACGAGCAAAATAACACTGAATAAACTGATAACCCAGGGGAGAATACCGATGCACCACAAAATACCGATTTTGGTATTAGCCTGAAAGCGGTTAAGCGAATTCGAGATGAAATATATCGTCACGCTAATAAAAATCAGCGACGCGCTAAGACTGACAAAAATAATTGACAGTATATTCAAGCTCAACCCCCAATAGCCCAAAATCATTTAACGCCACCAGCCCGTGAAGCCGCACGCTTTTCTTCTATCAGTCGCTCGAGTTCATCCAGCTGTTCATTATCAAGATCCGACGACAGAGAGGAGAAGGCGGCGAGCAAAGGACTGTCTTTTGTTGAGCCAAAGTCACTGGCGATATCATTGATTAGCTGCCCTATAAAAGCACCGCGATTTATTGCAGCTTTGTATAGGTAAGCGTGCCCCTGTTTTTCTCGACTCAACAAACCCTTTTTGAATAAGCGATCTAGCGTGCTTTGGATGGTATTCAGCGTACCGCCGCGATTTTTTTCAAAATGTGCGAATACTTGTTTGGCATCCACTTCGCCAGTATCCCAAATATGCTGAAGCACTAATTTTTCGAGTTCGCCAAGATTCATAACATCAATCACACAGAATTTATACGGGCGCTACGGTAGCACACCAAAAACCGATTGCCAATCGGTTTTTGGTGTGCCTGCTTAACGGAAGAGCCCCTGATAATTAAGCTAGGTAGTTCAATCCATAGGCCTGACAGTGGCTCTGCAACGCGTAAATGCCAGCCTTGAGCGATTTGTGTCAATGCGCAAAACTCTGATCAATCGAGGCAAAAACCTGTCCGTAGCCGCAATTCGCGTGGAGCTACGCATTTGACAGGATAAGACGGTTGTTTGCTCTTATCGCTGATCACCTCAGGCCACACCGACCTTTTTGTTGTTTGGCGACGGGAAAGGCTCATGCGCAGTCAGCGGTGATCCTAACTAAATTCACAGCGCATTCAAATTATCATAGACGATTAAAATTAAAACCAAAGAGTTTGGTTAATTCGGGCTCATTTTTCCGGAATGACGACTAACCCTTTCATTCTTGCTCACCACCAAGCAACAAATGCATTTTCTCCATGAGTATTACGGCTGCGTTATTATTGAACTGCTGGCCTTCATCGATGTATTCCCAGACTGTGGCATCACTTTTCCAGCCTCCTTGTTTTTTGATCAACTCAAAATCGATCCGCTCTCTTGCGGCCGAAGTTGAAAGCCCCCTGCGAAAGCTGTGGCTGCTTAACTCTGGAACAAAGTCAAAACCGCACGACGTACCCAGTGTTTTTAAAAGCGCATTGATCGCTCCCGCGCTTAGCGGTTTATCTTTTATCTGATCCCAGCGATTGATCGGGCGGAAAAGCGGACCAGAATTGATCTCTGCGACCTCCAGCCAATCCTTTATTGCCATCGCCGCACAAACTTCGCGGGCGCCGTAGGGTAGGGCGCGCGTTTGCCCCAAGGCGTTCTGGTCCGTTTTTGAACGCGGCATCCTGATAACCAAGCCCTCAGGCTCCCAAACCAAATCTTGAACCCGAATGGACACCAGCTCACTCCTCCGAAAGGCACCGAAGAAACCGGTTAGGACAAGCGCCAGATCTCGGCATCGCTTATTAGCGGAGGGTAACTGCCTGAGATGGCTGACCATTGTCGCGATATGCTCGAGCCTTAACGCTTTGGCTTTACGTTTAGGTTGGCCGTGAGAACGTCTAATTCCTTCCATGGTTTTACGCACAAGGGGTGTATCAATCGGGTTTGACAGGCCTTGGTATCGATGCCATTGGCTCATAGCTGTGAGATGTAAATCCAGGGTGCGAACACTCAACGTAGGCGCCTTCGCCAGCAAATATTCAATTACCGAGTGTTGTTCTGTCGGCAAGCGGCCGCCCCATTTTTCGAACTGCTTGATAGCAGAGCGATAGGCTTTGCGCGTGTTCTCCGAGGTCGCAGCGCTGAGGTATTGTCGAAGGGTTTCTGACGCGCCTGGCGAAGGAAGGTCTGTACCGACAGTAAGCAACGGTTTTTCTGGGTAGGGACGGTTGTCAGTCATTGATCGCTCCCATAAGCGGAATACATTGAGATTCGGGGTTTGTACTGCAGTGGTACATGACAAATATATACGATTCTACTCTAACCCACGATAAGGGTGATTATCGTGGGTTTAAAAATCAAACTCAACTATACTTTCATAATCGTTATATTATGTTATATTACGGAATACATAATACGGTACTAAATTCTCACAGGTAAAACTAATGGCCCGACCCGGTGTGACTTACTATGACATCAGTCGAGCTGCTGAAGCGGTCAAGGCGCGAGGCAGCGACCCCACTATTGATCGCGTTCGGGAGCAGCTCGGAACGGGTAGCAAAAGCACAATTGCACCCTTGCTAAAACAATGGCGAAACAATGTTGAGTTGAGCATTGAGGAGTCTGATACTGGCTTGCCTTCGGATCTTATCAGTGCCGTGAAATCCTTGCGCGATCGCATCCAGCAAGCATCAGAAGAAGTGGTTGAGCAGGCGAAGAAGGACTATCAATCCCGAGTCCAGACGCTTGAGCGCACACTCGCTGACACACAAAAAGAGCTGTCTGAAGCCTTGGGTCGAGAACGAACCTTAAAGCAGCAAGTCACTGATCTTGAAACTAAATCTAGCAAATTAAATGGTGAGCTTAACGGCTTAGAATCCCGCTTCGCGGTGACCGAGTCCGAACGTAATGCGCTGCAAGCCCGTGCGCAGGAGCTAAAGGAAACAGTTTCTGAGTTAAAGGATGAAGGCAGAACGGTGCGCGATCATTTTGAGCATTATCAGGAAAAAATGGCAGAGGACCGCCAGCTTGAAAGAGGCCAGTTTCAGTCTCAGCTAAAGCAGCTACAGTCTCAGATTGAAGGTCAGGCCAGGCAACTGACACAGACTCAGAAAGAAAAAGAAGCTTATCGATCTCGGTATGAAAGCGCTCAGGGGCAGGCCGAAAAAGTTGCTTATGAAAATCAGGAGCTAAGACACAAACTGGAATCCGGAGGTACTCGGATCAAAGAACTAGAAGCGGAATGTGGCGCCAAGAACAAAGAGGTTATCGAATTTGATCGAAATATCAGCCAGTTAATGGCTCAAGTTCAGGGCCTGAAAGAACAGCTAGCATTCAAAAGCGTGACTTTAGAGGGTATTAAAACGGATTTTCAGGAGATTCGTGATTATGCAGATCGTCTTGAAACTGAGAATAAAGAAATTGCTGAAGAAAAAGCAGTACTTCATGGGCGTCTAGTACAATTGCAGGAATCCCTCGGATAGGATTACTGTCGATGCTGAACAGATAACATGTGGTCACAATGGCGTGTTGATAATGGCGAAGTCTATTCGGTTCAAAAATTGGGTTAATTAAAACTTCTGGTATGGATGTAGAGATAGTGAGTGAAACAAAAGAAATCCCACCTTTGCGTAAGATTAAGCAGAATGGTGAACGGTATTATCGCCGGCAGCCGATTGAGACCATGCTGGCCGAATGCGCGGCCGTGCCATTTGAATTGCTTGCAGACCGTGCACGCGTTACTGATAGACGTTCACAAGATTACATGCCTTCAGAAATTTTAGTTCATTTGGTTAGGCAAACGAAACACCAAAACTCGGACGCACAATTTAATGTACTTTACCCGTTGCTTGAGCGACGAATCCGTCAAGCGTGTCCGGCGAAGGAAGTTCGTGCGAACGGCACTGTTGCAGAGGTTGGCACATATGCTGATCTTCAGGAACATGTTCTTGAGCGTGTTGTGAAGCTCCTGCTTCGCGACAGATCAAAGTACGAGGAAAAGTTAGATATTTACGAGGTGGTATTTGATCGTGTCGTAGCGAAGCTGCGTGATAGTGCTTTTCGTAGTATGTTTTCCAAATACAACCCGTTGACTCCAATCGAATATGATGAAAGTGGCGAGGTAACGAAAGAAGTAGAGGAAAGTCTGGACCGGTATCGGCCAGATAATATGACACAAGAAGAGGAGTTTACTTACCGGTTTCAGTTACGTGCTGCGATTGGCTCTCTCCCAGAGGATGAAAGAAGGCTCGTTGATCTGGAAGAAGCTGGCTATCCTGACCAAAGTGAAAATCCAGAAGTAGAAACGATTGCGAAGCTACTTGGACGTACACCAAAAACAGTTCGAGCGATGCGTAAACGTGCTTATCAAAGCATACGTGAACGTCTCTGCATAGAGGTTGAAAATGACTAACAATATTAACTTTGACGACATACTCGATGAGTTCATAATGGAAGAACTGCTGGATCATTCGGTTCTTAAGAGCTATATCGACAGATACCCGAGCTTGGCACTGGAGTTGACAGATCTTTACCATGAGTTGGCACTGGCGGATGCTCGTAATAATTTGGCAAGCATACAGTTGGAAACAAGGCATTTAACTTCTGCAACAGCGCCTGACCATAATCGTGTTGAAGCAGCACTTGCTGGTGATGAACTCCGATCCCTAGCTCGGAAAGTTGGGTTGCCTAGAGATTTTTTTGCTGGTTTTCGCGACCGCAAAGTTCGGCTTGGCTCAATACCAGAGCCAGTTGTAACAGGTTTAGCCCGCGAACTGGGTGTTGCGGTTCATGTTTTGGTTGACTTCTTGCGAAGTCAACCTCGAACGAACACTGGTTTTGCTTTCAAGGCCGATGGAAAGCCAAACGAAGGAGTTGTTCTCGAGTACGATGAGTTTCTTGACAGTCTCGCCTTTACGGATCAGGAAGGACACGCACTGGATCGTTTTTGTCAATTAGATGGACATAGTTGAATTCGCACGACAGCGTGCAGCCGCGCTGCATGATGAGCTCCTCTGTGCTGGATATGATCCAGCACAGTCATATAAGTTTGTCTTGGCGGAAGCTGGGAGGCGGGATATCGAGGTTCGGGGGTATCCGGCAGGACACGCGATGCTCAATGGTGGTCGAGCCCTTTTTGACCCTGCCGGAACCATTCGTCACGAACGTACAGGCGATGTATTTCTGGATGCATTTTTCGTTGCTCATGAAATTGGACATGCCGAGCTCGGTGGACACACTGAAATCACGTCGAGTGTAGAGATTGATCCTACCCGTCCATCGGACGGCGGTGCATCCGGTGCCGAACGAGCGGTTGATTACAGTCGAAAAGCTCGGCAGGAAGTACAAATGGACCTCTTTGCGCGCGAATTTCTGTTTCCACGAGCGCTCGCTCGGCGCTGGTATCTCGAAGAAGGACTCTCAGCTCAGGCGATAGCGGAAAGGCTTCGAGCACCTTATGACATGGTCGCGGTTCAAATATTTGATGCAATCTGGCTTCCCACAATTAAATCGCAGGTTTCAGAGGGCGATCCGCCGAAACCATTAAATGACGCACAAAAACGTGCTGCACGCCACCGTGGTGGACCGCTGCTTCTGCGGGCAGGGCCCGGCACGGGGAAAACCCAGACGCTCATCGGTCGGTTGGAGGAACTTAGGAATTCTGCTGTTAAACCATCTTCCATTCTTGTTCTGACATTTTCAAATAAAGCTGCTGGTGAAATGACTGACCGGGCGATGTCCGCCTGGCCAGAAGCAGCCGGAGAGCTGACCATCGGGACCTTTCACTCATTCGGGCTAGACATTCTTCGGCGATTTCATGAGCGAGCCTCACTGCCGGCTGAACTGAGGCTACTTGATACCGCCGAAGCTGTCGCCTTGGTCGAGAATGAGTTTATTCGGCTGAACCTCCGACATTTTAGGGAGCTGCGTGATCCAACAGATGTTTTGAGGGACCTGCTAGCTGCAATTTCCCGTGCCAAAGACGAGGTGGTCGGTGATCAAGATTATAAAATACTTGCTCAATCGACATACGACACAGCTCAAACCGATGAAGAACGGATTCATGGCGAGAAGTGTTTAGAAATTGCTGAGGTATATGAGGCATATGAGACGCTTAAAGCCGAGCGTGGTGCGGTCGATTTCGGCGACCTGGTATCCCGTACCGTGAGGCTTATCGAGACTGACGCAGATGTGCGTGGGCAGTTATGCTCACGTTACTCTCATGTCCTTGTAGACGAGTACCAGGATGTCAATCGCGCAAGTGTCCGGTTGTTGAAGGCGTTGAAGCCTGACGGACAGGGACTGTGGGTTGTGGGGGATGCCAAACAGTCGATTTATCGCTTTCGTGGAGCATCATCCTTCAATATGGTGCGGTTTGAGACCGACGACTTTCCCGGGGGGCAGGCGATGGGGTTGACGGTTAACTACCGTTCTGTCCAAGAGGTTTGTGATGCATACGCAAGATTTGCGTGTGCAGATATGAGAGCTGCGGAAACTGGATTTCAATCGGAAGCACATCGAGGCTCATCCGGCCAAAAACCCGTTTTCGTAAGTGTGGGCACGAAAGACGACGAACTGAATGAGCTTGTTGCTCGGATCAATGCCTGCAAGGATAGTGGTATCACCTACATGAATCAGGCAGTCCTTTGTAAGTCCAATGATAGGCTGGCTGAAGTGGCCGCTTGCCTCGAAGCGCAAGGTGTACCTGTCCTGTTTCTGGGGCCTTTGTTCGACCGGCCGGAAACCAAAGAGGCGCTTTCACTGCTTTCTCTCCTCGTCGACCCGCGGGCGATGGCACTGGTAAAGGTTGCGACAACTCCAGAATTTTCAGTGCCGTTGGCGGACGTTGAAGCTGCTGCAAAGGACCTAGCTGATGCCTCTTCCCTGGAGCCACTTGCCTGGCTCAACATACTTCCCGCAAGTGAGGGCATCTCCTCCGAAGGTGCTAGCGGCTTTGCCGCTCTTGCAAAAGCGTTTCAGGGGCTTACGCCCGAGTTAACGCCCTGGAGGGCTTTCGCTTCGATCTACCTTGATCGCACTCGCCTTGCTGCCCGGTATGCAAATGGCCTGGCCGAAAATGAGTCGTTGCCTGCGATCGCACTGTGGCAACTGCAAAATTTTCTAAGATCGACGTATATTGAACGGCATGGTTACCCAATTGGAGATCTGCTGAACCATATTCGTCGACTCGTCATTTTGTCGGACGAGAGAGATTTGAGGGACCTTCCGGTCGCCGCTCAGTCCCTTGACGCCGTCCGCCTATTAACGATCCATAAGAGCAAGGGGCTTGAGTTCAAAGCCGTACATATGCCCTCGCTGTCCGCCGCTTCACTGCCTCAGTCTGCTAATCAAATTCGTGCCTTACCGCCTCCAAATGGATTAATTGATGGGGAAGGTATTCGGGGCCTCGATGCACTTAAGCCCGGACATGTTGAAGAACAGGAGTGCCTCTTCTTTGTCGCTTTATCCCGTGCAGAAGATCGCCTCTTTCTATACGCGCCCTCGAAGCAGCGAGGCGGTCGATCCCAGAAGTTGTCACCATTCATTGATCGCCTCGGCGATACGCTGAGGACTGAGGAGCCGTTGGTTAAAACCGATGCATCCCAAACGACCCCAAGGCGTGTAGACATCCAGTTTGAGGAAACGGTTACCCTGACGCCGGCACAGCTCACCCTCTATGACAGGTGTCCGCGACGCTTCTTGTTTACTCACGTTCTCAAGTTGGGAGGGCGTCGTACGGAAAGCGCTTTCATGCAAATGCATGCCGCCGTTCAACGTGCAATCGACGCTCTCTTGACCGACCCTTCGAATGAGACTCCCGACTTTGATGAGCACTGGCAGGCACGTGGTCCGGCTGAGAACCCAAATTCAGAAGACTATAAGGCGGCTGGACGTAGGCTATTCGATATTTTGATTGCCCTCCGCAAAGGCGACAAACCACTCACCCCGCGCGACCTCAAAATCGACATTGGAACGGCGAAGATAGTGGTTAAGCCCGATGACCATGTTGAGAAGAGCGACGGTCGGGTCGTTGTTCGTCGCATCTGGACCGGTCGCCAGACTTCTAAGGCTACTGAGTCACTCGATGCTGCTGCATACCAGTTGGCGGCTGGTCGGGATGCTGAAGTGGAGTTTGTTTTCCTTACCGATGAGGTCGCCGCTCCGGTCTCCTTGAGCCAGAAGATGCTCAATAATCGCCGCGACCGGATTGGCGAAGCAGTCGGCAAAATCCTGTCTGGAGATTTCCCTCCGAATCCCAATCGAACTTGCCCCCGGTGCCCGTACTTCTTCGTTTGTGACGATCCCCCAGAAGGGCTGCTCGTCAAAAAAAATCTCTTCTGATTTACCGGTCTGGTGAAAATGCTGCGATTGCCCTCCTGAAAGCGGGAGCATATTGCCCCCGCAGCTAACTAGAAGGACATGTCTTATGACAGATAATTCTCAAGACCAGAATCTCGATGAAATCGCTGACGCTGTTCATGACGGGCGTCCGCTCAAGCCTGGAGCCCGTTTTCGGGTATTGATCGCGGATGAAACGTTGGACTTCAAAAATCATATTTTTGCTGACCCCATGCCTTTGGGACGTCAGTTTATCGAAGCGACAGGTGGTGCCCCCGTTCACGAATATACCGCAACAGCTATCCTTCCCAGTGGTGATTTCGAGGATATTCGCCTCGATGAACCCTATGATCTGCGTGGTCGCGGTGCTGAGCGGGTACTGGTGGCCCGGACCGACCGCAAGTTCCTTTTCAAGATTGATGATAAGGATCTCGAATGGCCGAAGCGCTTCATTTCCGGTTTCGTCCTCAAAAATCTTGCTGCCCTTGCGGCTAACTACGCGCTTTGGCTGGATGTTCCAGGTGGCCATGACCAGAAAATCAACGATTGCGATCTCGTCGATCTCGGAAAACCTGGTGTTGAACGCTTCATCTCGATCATTGATCAGACAACAGAGGGCAGGGAGTTGATCCCATCCGGCGATCATGCCTTTCTTGAAAGCCGAGACCTTAGTTTCGACGTCATTAAGAGTGGCGGCACGTTAGGGGTGATTCTTAAAAGTTACTCGCTACCGAAAGGCAAGTACGACCATGATGTGGCTGATATCCTGATTATCTTGCCTCCCGGATATCCTGACTCGCCGCCCGACATGTTCTATACATCACCACGGATCAAGCTGACTGCTAGCGGACGGGAAGCTCGTGCAACGAATGTGAACCACAATTTTGCTGGCCGAGTCTGGCAGCGGTGGTCGCGTCACTGCCCTGCCTGGCGTCCTGGGGTCGATGGCCTGCAAACGATGGTGGCCCGGGTTCGTGTTGCCTTGGAAGAGGCACTCTCATGATAGTGGACTTCGATTTGGTTCTTCAGGCGTCACACGAAATACAGATCAGGTCATTGCTTGAAAGTCCAGACGGCCATGAGGCCGCGGCAACATTGCTATTTGGTGTTGCCGATATTGAGGAGGATCCATGGTCTGGAGTCCGACGTCGCCGGTTTGTCAGTCATGCCTTCCGGCCTATCACCCGGAGCGAAGTGGTCGACACCTCGCCGGTTCACATCACATGGACGACCGATAGCTTGATGCACCTCTTTGGGGAGGTCGCGCGGGAAGGATGGATTCCCGCCATCGTTCACACGCATCCAGGTGGGATGGCTGAGTTTTCGGAGCAGGATAATCGCAATGAAGCAGAGCTTGCCCGTACGGCAGAATTGAAGGGTACGCATGGCCTGATCAGCATCGTAATCAACAGCGATGGGGTGATGGCCGCACGGATATGGATTACGCGGGATCAGGTTGAGCCGATCGTCCGTATTCTTCATGCTGGATCACGCATTGCCTTAACCTCACCGGAAGCCAACATCGGACCGCCTGATTTTCTCGACCGGCAGCATCGGCTTTTTGGGGATGCCGCAAATCGCACGATTTCCAATCTTCGCGTTGGTGTAGTCGGCGGTGGTGGCACAGGCAGTGCGGTGCTTCCACTACTGATGCGTCACGGAGTTCAGAAGGTGATATTGTTCGAAAGAGATAAGGCGGAGCTTTCCAATCTTAATCGGCTTCACGGCAGCCGTCGCAAGGATATCGAAGACCAAACGTCCAAGGCTGAAATTCACCAACGTATGGTTCAAGAAACTGACATTGGAATGAAACTTGTCACGATCGACGCATTTGTTGGTGATCCTGGCACAGTGGATGCCCTAAAAGCGTGTGATGTCGTGTTTTCCTGCACAGATGATCACGCTGGCAGACTCGTCCTTAATAGGTTCAGTCGATTCTATGGTATTCCTGTTATCGATGTCGGCCTTGCCATGCAGCGCCGGCCGGACAGCGGCTTTGATCTCTTTGCTCGCGTCTCAACCTTAGTCGACGGCCATCCGTGCCTGCTATGTGGTCGACATATCGACCCGCGGCGTGCTCATGAGGAAGCACTTAAACGCCGTGACCCGGCAGGGTATGAAGCCTTAAAACAGGAAGCCTATGTACTTGGTGAGGGAGACCCGGCTCCAGCGGTGGCTGCATTTACGACGGAGGCCGGATGCATGGCTATCGGCGAACTCCTCGCTGCGCTTACCGGCTTTCATGGGCAGTCGGGCATGCATGCGACGCGTGTTCGGCGCTTTCACGCCGGTGACGATCGGTTTCCTGGTGTGACCTCAACACCTGGCTGTCCTGCTTGCCAGGATCCCAACACCCTTGGCCGTGCGGATGTCGAACCCTGTCTAAATATGGTGATCTGATTATGAAAACGTGGATTATAAATACTGCGAGACAGCTCGGCTTGCTCAAGGCAGATTTCACTGCGACTGAGAGAATGAGGTTGCCCTCGCATGGACAACGTGAAGATGAAGAATTTATTTTGGTCCGTGACGGCAGTGTATCTAAATGGGCCACATTTCGATGCCCAGGAGCTTGCGGAGAGCGGATTGACCTTTCTCTCAATCCTCACCAGCGCCCTCACTGGAAAGTTACTTTGGATTGGTGGCGTAGACCGACTGTTTCACCTTCAGTTCATCAACGTAACACCTGTGGCTGCCACTTTTGGATTCGTAAGGGGAACGTGGTTTGGTGTAAAGGGGGGTAACCCCACCCATAGTTCTAAATTATTATGAAGAGACAACTATGGGGCTGGTGGTTCAGCGTTGGGCCTGCAGTGGTGGCTTCAGCCTACGGTCGGAAATTTGCGGGTCAAATGCCGAGGGATCGTGTGGTTTCTAAAAGTGATGGATCATTTGCCCAAATTCATGGAGTACCAGTAATGCCATGGAAAGCTGTCAATGTGCCAGCCGATCTTGCCAAGATATGAAAAAACCTCACTAATAGCAGATGGATTTAAAGAAAAATACTTTAGGGGGTTGCAGGTAGGTGCGGTAGAAGGATTGCGATTCCTCCGTATGCTTACTGGCTCTCGCATCGATTCTCTTGTAAGGCCATGCTCAAAGGGGTCAGACTGAATACTTATATAATGACCAGGATTTACTGTGGGCGATTAAATATTTTACCTAAAACTGACGGAGGATGAGAAATCTATGGGAATCAAAACAGGTCCAAAAAGAATTGCAAAATCAACTGGTAAACCAGATAGGCGTCAGCGTGACAATAAAAGTACTCCTGGTAACACACCTTCGCTGAAGCCTCACAAACATAAGAAGGGCGATTAAGTATGTTTCTCAATTGGATGGGTTATGCTCGCGCTTACTCACCGCATTTTACCAGCTGCATTATTTATAACTATTATTGACGGATACGTTCCACCCAAGTGGCCGATATCCAACATGTGAAATGCAGTACTGAATCCATAGGAGGCGAGTTAGTGAAATTTATCCACGCAGCAGACATCCATCTCGATAGTGCTTTGCACGGATTAGAGCGATACGAGGGTGCCCCCGTAGAAGAAATCCGCAGTGCTACGCGCCGTGCCTTCGACAACTTGATTGAGCTAGCGATCGATGAGCAAGTGGCATTCGTGTTGCTGGTCGGGGATCTGTATGACGGGGACTGGAAAGACTATAACACCGGCCTTTATTTCGTTGAGCGCATGGGAAGGCTACGCGATGCCAGTATCCGTGTCTTTATCGTGGCTGGCAACCATGACGCAGCCAGCCAGATTACAAAGCACCTTCGCTTGCCTGACAACGTTACTCTATTTTCAACGAGAAAACCTGAGCGGGTTGTCCTGGACGATCTAGGTGTGAGCCTTTGCGGACAAGGTTTTGCAACAAGGGCTGTCACGGACGATATTTCACAAGGTTATCCGCAAGGTGACCCACAACTCCTGAATATCGGCTTGCTGCATACCTGCCTTGACGGTAAGCCAGGCCATGAGCCCTATGCTCCTTGCACGATTGATGGGCTGCGCTCCAAAGGATACCAGTATTGGGCATTGGGGCATGTGCATAAACGGGAAGAAATTAGCCAAGACCCATGGATTGTATTTCCGGGCAATATCCAAGGAAGACACATTCGTGAGATAGGACCAAAGGGCTGCACTTTGGTCACGGTGGATGGTGGGGAGATTGCTGAGGTAGTACACCGCGACCTCGATGTGATGCGTTGGTCCATTTGCGAGCTTGATGTTTCTGCTGCTGAGACGGTCGATGACATTTATGAACAAGTGCAAGAGGAGTTGCAGTCTTCATTGGATGCTGCTGATGGGCGGCCGGTGGCTGTGCGTCTGGTCCTGTACGGGACTTGTTCTGCACACCTGAAGTTGCATGCTGACCGTGAACGCTGGATCCAAGAGTATCGAGCCTTGGCAACCGGGCTCGGCGGTGCAGGTATCTGGTTAGAGAAAATTTCCATCAAGACGAAGCCCGGACTTTCTAGGGATGAGGTTCTTGACCGCGAAGATGCATTGAGCGGCCTGCTGCGAGCCATACAAAACATGGAGCTGGATTCCTCGGTTCTGGACGATCTGGCAGAGGAAATGTCCGTGCTTCGTCAGAAACTCCCTGCCGAACTGCTGGCGGGCGATGACCCCTTTGATCCAGCTAATCCGGAATTCCTCAAAGAGACGTTGGAGGATATCAAGGAGCTTCTCGCCAATCGTTTGCTGTCCACGGAGAATAAGTCATGAAGATTCGGGCATTGAATCTGGCAGCATTCGGGCCTTTTTCTGAGCGGGAGCTGGTGTTTGACGAGGTGGGGTTACATATTGTCTATGGCCCTAACGAGGCGGGGAAGAGCTCGGCTCTGCGCGGTTTAAAAGCTCTGCTTTATGGTATCGATGAGCGTACGCTTGATAATTTCAATCACGCGAATGATAAGCTCCGTATCTACGGCCATTTACAGAATGCTGATGATCGTGAACTTGCTTTTGGCCGGCGCAAAGGCCGGAAAAACACCTTGTTGTCTCCCGATGGTGAAGCGCTTGACGAACAGGCACTGGCGCCTTATCTCCAGGGCGTCACACCGGAACTGTTCGAATCGCTTTTCGGGATCGATCATCAGGCATTGGTGCAGGGAGGGAATGAGATCCTCGAGCAGAAAGGGGAGGTCGGCCAGGCACTGTTCTCTGCGTCGCTCGGTAGTCATACACTGCACGCCGTACTTGGGGATCTGGATGATTCAGCGAAAAATCTTTTTCTTCCCGCTGGTTCAAAGCCGCTGATCAATTCAGCTATTCGAACTCATGCGGATCTGAGAACAGAGATTAGAAAGTGTTCGCTCTCGTCCAGAGAGTGGGATGAGCATCGTCGTATATTGGCACGCACAGAGGAAGAGCTGAAGCGAATTCAAGCTGAACTGGCAGACCACCGGGCGGAGATAAATCGTTTACAGCGTATTCAGCGCGTTTTACCAAAACTCTCAAAGCGACGTGAGCTTTTTCAGGAGCTGGAATCCCTGGGCGACGTTGTCATCCTTCACGATGATTTTTCTGGACGTCGTCGTAAGGCAATCAATGAATTGGAGACCGCTCAAGCCATTGTGGGTAAGGCAGCCCCTCGTCTCGAAGGATTACAACAGCAACTGGCTGGGTTATCCACCAATCGGGCCTTGCTGAAACAGGCAGAGAATATTGAAGATCTTCATGCGCGCTTAGGTGGTCATCGAAAAGCAAAGCAAGATCGACCCCACCTTGAAGCAGAAACCAAGCAGTTAGTGGCGGATGCCGAGTCCATACTCAAAGAGAATCGCCCTGATCTCGAATTCAAGGACATTGAGCAATTGCGTCCCGTAGTGGCAAAGCGACTGCCTATTGCCAATTTGGGCAATAAAGAAGCCGTCCTGAATGCTCGGGCAGAACAGGTAGAGACCAGTCTGCGTGAGACAGAAAAGCGCCTACAGGCCGCCCGCAAGGAACGTGACGAGATCGCTGAATCAAGTTTGACGGATGCACTGCACCGTGCAATAACCGCCGCCAGGAAGCAAGGGGAGTTGGACGCATCGATCCAGTCCACTAAGAGTCAACTTAAAAGCCAGCGAGCAGAATGTGTTGCCGACCTTTCAAGACTCACGCTTTGGCAAGGTGAGCTGGATGAAATGGCCCATTTGGCGTTACCCAACCGAGAAAGCATCCATCAATTTGAAGAGAGCTACGCTGATCTCTCAAAACGTATTCGGCGGCTTGAGGAGAAAAAAGACGAGCTAATCGATGCTTTGCAGGATACAACGCAGAGGCTCGATGAAATCGAGCGCGTCGGGGAGGTGCCGACGGAGGTTTCTCTCAAACAAGCTCGATCAGAACGTGATGCAATCTGGCAGTTGCTGCGTCGCCAGTGGATAGGTTGTGAAGACGTATCAGTCGATGCGAATGAATACCAGAGTGAAGGCGCATTGCCTGATGCCTTCGAAAATCGCCTTGCAAGTGCTGATAAGGTATCTGATCGGCTGCGCCGTGAAGCGGACCGGGTTCATACGCTGGCAGGCCTTCAGGCCAAGCAGGAGGGAGGGCAACAGCAAGCTCAGAAGGTAGCTGAGCAGCTTGAGGCAACAAGCGCTGAAAAAGCTCAATTGGATTCAGATTGGCAGGAATTGTGGGCACCCTGTGAAATTGATCCACGGACTCCGCGAGAGATGCGAGCCTGGATGGATGCCTTTGAAAAACTTCGTGATCAGGTGGCACAGCTTAAGCTGTTGCGCCAAAAAGAGACTGAGCTTGAGCAGAATCGTAACACGCACCTCCAGAGGCTTAATGCACAACTGATTCAACTGGAAAGCGCAGCGTCGACATCAAACGAGCTTGAAATCGTACTCCTAGAATGCGAGACGTTAGCCGATAACCTGAATCAAGCCAAACGCAAACGGGATGCATTGAGTAAGGAAGTTAAGGATCGGGAATCTGACGTTGAATCTTTGAATGAAGAGCATCGATTGGCAACAGAAGCGCTCGAAGCATGGAGGGCACAGTGGGTAGCGCAGATGCAGAGTATTGGTTTGCGAAGCGAGACATCACCATCGGAGGTTGATGATTTCTTTGAAAATCTCAGAACATTGTTTTCGAAGCTGGGGGAAGTGGAGAAATTGCGGATAAGGATCGGTGCCATCGACGAAGATGCCGCAGCATTTCAAACCCAGGTAGAGGCGATGGCAGCCACTATTGCACCCGAACTGGGTGAGTTGCCGGCCGATGATGCGGTTGTGCGCCTCAATGCACTGCTATCTGAAAACCGGTCAAGACACACAAAACGGCAACAGATCGAAGAACAGGTCGAACAGGCAGCACAGGAAATACAGGATTCGAACGCTTCCATCCAGACAATGACTGATCGCCTGGATGCGTTATGTGTGGAAGCAAAATGCGATGGTCATCCTCAACTTGAGGCTATGGAACGTCGCTCGGCTGATTACCTCCGAATAAAGGCAGAAATTGATTCGATAGAACAGGAGATCCTGGATGCAGGTGAGGGCAGCACAATTGTCGAGTTGGAAACTCAAGCGGAGGGCATCGATCCGGATAGTTTGCCGGGACGAATTAGTGAATTGACAAACAGGATCGAGGATGAGCTCGAACCGAAACGTACTGAACTCGCATCGGCAAAGGGGCGTGAAGAAAAGGAATTGGAGCTTATGGACGCAAGTGATCAGGCAGCCACGCTCGCCGATCAGGCTCAGGCTACGCTTGCAGGTATTCGCTCAGGCGCTGAGCGCTATATTCAGGTGAAATTGGCTGGCAAGATATTGCGTGATCAGATTGAGCGTTATCGCCAGGAAAACCAAGGACCACTGGTCAAGCGCGCCAGCGAGCACTTCTCTGCACTGACACTTGGTTCGTTCGATGGTCTCAGGACCGATTTCAATGAAAGAGATGAACCCATCCTCGCTGGCTTTCGCTCAGGGGGAGAGCGTGTGACCGTGGAGGGCATGAGCTCAGGGACGCGGGACCAGCTCTATTTGGCGTTGCGTCTTGCATCATTGGAAAAATACATGGGATCATCTGAACCTATGCCGCTTATTGTCGATGACATCCTTGTGGAATTTGATGATGCTCGTTCACTAGCAGCATTAAATGCTTTAGCGGAATTGTCCGAAAAGACGCAAGTCATTCTGTTTACACATCATTCTCGGATTGTCGAGCAATCGAAAAAAGTTCATGGGCCGGTTTATGTTCAAGAGCTGTAGTTTGCGATGCGATTACCTTTTCTTCAGATTGGTAAGGCGAATAATTGACTCTCATTCGACGCTTAACTGTTGGCCGGGGTTTGAGTCGGCGCTATGCGTCCATGGCAGCTCACACCATAATTCCTCCTTTTTCAATTTGTACTTACTTATTTGCACGCGTTTTCGAACAATAGGAGCAACAGGTATGCAGCTCAATGACAAAAGATGAACCACCATCGCCAGGTTCACAAGCAGCAGGATTGCAAAGAATTATCTGTATCGATGCGCATATAGCTCGCAAGCGGATGGAGGTGAAGCTATCTGGTCACGCAAATATCAGTGGCAGCAATGGGTCTGGCAAAACAACACTGCTGAAGCTCGTGCCCTTTTTTTATGGGGCCACCCCTATCGAGCTGGTTGAGCGAGTTGGTAAAAAAACCAGTTTTACGGACTACTACCTAGCTCGTCCCACTAGCTTGATCATCTTTGAATACATGACCGCGCGCGGACTTAAGTGTGCTGTTGCCTATCGCCACGCCTCGGGGACGAAACCTGCATATCGATTTCTTGATGAGCCATTTTCTGTTGAAAACTTCAGCGAGATAAAGGACCGCGAGCCTGTGTTTATCGAAGGTCCTGCTCTTGGGCGGCATTGGACTCTCCTGCAGCTGGGACACAGTAAACAGCTAGATACGGTTATTGATTATCGAGCAGTTATTCAGGGAGACCGTAGTTTGGTATCTCGTTCCACTCAGGCACGAGAATTACTTGGGCTAGTCGCTATGTACTCTCTGGGTGGCGCCAAAGGGTCCATGGGACACATCAATAAAATGACTGCCGCCATCCTTTCTCGCCGGGGCAATATGGAAGGCATTAAGCAGATGATTGCTGAAATTATGCGAGAGGATCAGATTGAGTTGCCGCAAATTCAGCTTCATAAAAGTGTTCGTGAAATCGTAGCAGAGCTTACCGTGCTAAGGAACTTAGAGAAAAACGAAAAGCTGTTCCGTAAAGCCGTTGACCTAGGCACCAATTACCAAGAAAACAGCAAGCTATTGCGAGATGGTGCAAAAGAGCTTCGTGCTCACTTTGTCAAAGAAAGCGAGCTGGCTGAATCCTTAGAGAAGGCGATGCAGAGCAATAGAACGAGCATGGATGTGCTGAAGGCTAGGTGGGAAGAGGAGGGCGGAGCGATCAGAATGGAGCTGCAGGATACAGAACACGCGCGGGATAACGCAGAGAAGGATCGCGACCATTTGGATGACGCCAAGCAAGCCTGGATTGACGCAGATATTTTCAATAAGCTCCACAAGTTTGACAGTCTTGGTGAATTTGAGGCGGCGCTATCGGAATCTGAACACCACAAGCGAGTTTTGGAGGAGGGTGTTCGCGACCTTAAGCTTCACTATGATGAACTAGAGCAAAAAGAGACGCGTCGACACAATGAAACGAACACTCGCCTCACTGCCATCAAAGCCGAAAAAACAATGGCTGTTAACAGCGAAGAAAAACGCTGGCTTGAGGAAAAGAACGAAATTGATGGCCTCCGGTATCGCGCCGATACCAAGCACCGTCAAATGCGGGCAGACGATATCTCCAGTTTCAAAGGCAAAGTTACGGAGGCAGAATTTACAGCATTAAATATCATTCCAAGCGAAGACGAGAAACGTACAGAAGCCTTCGCTGAATCCGAGCGAGACCAATTCGAGCACAAGCTGGTTGATGCCAATGCTGCAGTGGAGCAAGCAAGAAGCCTTGTGGCCACGAAAAAGCAAGACGAAGAAAAAGCCGGGCAATTGCGCACAAGCGCCCACAAAAAAGTGAGCGAAGAAGACGAAAAGCTGGAGCGTCTAAAAGCACTGTGCAATCCAAAGTCTGGGAGCCTGTTATCGGAGCTTCGCAAGCATGATGAGGCTTGGCCCAACTCAATTGGCAAGGTGATTAGGGAAGACTTATTGGATAGGAGGGATTTATCGCCGGTGTATACCGAGGACAGCACTGGCAGCATTTTGGGTTGGACTCTCAAACTGGAGAGCTTGGATAAGCCTGATTGGGCCACATCACTTGAAGAGCAGGAGATGCGATTCGCCAAACAAGAAGAGTGTCTTGATCTGGCACAAAAGCAGCTTGAACTCAAAGTGTCTGAACACAATGGCGCCCTCAAGGCATTGAGCGATGCTCAAACTCAATATGAAGAGCGAAAGCGCGAGGCGGGACAGACTAATCGGCAGTACCAATCAGCCAAAGAAGCAGTACGAGCGCTTAGGTCTCAAAATCAATCAGCTGCAAACGAGAGGAAGGTTGCGGCGGTAGATCGTCACAAGGCGTTAAAAAAGTCGCTGAAGGAGTTAGAGCAACAAGTTGATAAGGAACTTGAGGACATCAGGGAAAGGTTTGCGATAAACCTGAAACTTGCTCATGATCAGTACCTTGTCCAGCTCGCGGAGTTGGCAGAGGCTGAGACGCTCGCGCAAGAGGCGGTAAAGGCGGAGACTCGTCATCACGAGAAAAGACTAAATGAAATTATCCACGAGTATAGAAACCAGTGCGCTCAAAACGGGCTGGACGAAGAAGCCTTAAACACAGCGATCAATCGCGTAAAGGAAGCAAAAGAAACATGTGTGAAAGTCAGGGGCTATCAGCAAGCAGTGTTGGAATACGGGCACTGGTTTAAAAATGAGTGGCCACGCCGGCCAGAGTATGAAGCAAGGCGCGCAGAAGAAAGTAAAAAGGCCGACGAGTTGAGTGCTCAATACAATGAGCAGGAAAGAAAACACAAGGCCGAAAGAGATGAGCGAAATGCCGCGTACGCCGAACTGCGCAACGCTAAAACGAAGGCAACAGAAAATAGTGAAAAGTGCGACCAAATGCTTAAGCGCGCTGAGTATACTTGGTTAAAAGAAACGGCAGATCAACCGCGGCCAATTGAGTCGGTGTTGGCGGATGTAGAATCCCTACTGCAGGAGCAGCATGATACTCTGAAAGAGGTGCGCAGTAGTGTCGGTAAAGTGGAGTCTGTCATCTCCGGGCAAGGGGACCGCAGTCAGATCACTGAGGTTTGGGAGCAGCTGCGTAAAAAGGCGGAGACCGCTACCAACGATATCAATAATATAGATGCACTGAATATCAATCTTACCCAAAGTATAGGTGAGCTCATTGGCGTACATCTACCCCAGAAAAAAGAAACCATCGGCTCATTTGTCCAGACCATCAGCGGTCAGTTGGAGGATTTTTATGTCGGACTCAAACATATTTCCAAACTGATCCAACAGCAATCTCGTGCTATTTCAGCATCGATCAGCGAAAAACAATATTTCGAAGCTATTGGCAACATTGATGTAAGCCTAAGCAGTCGCATCGATAGCCAGGACTATTGGCCTCACCTGGAAGAGTTTGCGGTGCTCTATGCCGAGTGGCGGGATGATGAGGGCATAGCCCTGCCTCCGGAGAGGCTTGGCGACTTGCTCATTAAAGTCACCGATATTTTACATCGCTCCAGAGTAGCAACTGGTATTGAGTCTGTATTCGACCTAGCCATTACCCTAGAAGAAAATGGACGTAAAGTGACAGTTACCAATGGGCGAGATCTGGAGAACGCCTCTTCTAACGGCTTGAGTTACCTGATCTTATGTTCAATTTTTGCTGGCATTACGCGCATGCTGTGCAGAGATTGGAGTATTCGAATCCATTGGCCAGTGGATGAGCTTGGCGTGATTGATTCCGTCAATATCGCCGGCTTATTTAAAATGTTAAATGATCACAACATTGTGATGGTTGGCGGATTCCCCACAACCGACCCTTTGTTGTTGCAACACTTTTTGGAGCGACATGAAATGCGCAAGGGTGTAGGGCTGGTGGATATTGCGGTGCCGGAAGATAAATTAGTGGCGCTAATGGAGGCACGACGTCACGCAGCGAACAACCAAGGAGTGACTGATGTCCAATGATGTGACTGAAGGAGTATTTTCAACGGTAGTGGAGGCCTTACTCATGGGCCGATTTATTTGTGAGTTCACCGATAGGGTTGCTTTTGACTACCTCCAAAAAGAAGTTTATCGCGATAATGTAAATGACTACCTAAACAAGATTGGACGCAAATTACAGCTAAGTAGTGCAGAGGATGTTTTTTACTGTGCGTACAGCACGATTGATTGCGCGGATAGAAAGTCCTCTGTTAAGTCGCAGTTCAACACGACCATAAATCAATTGGAGCCATTGGTACGCTGGTTGAAGCTGGCAATGTCTGCTTTGCAAAAGGAGGAGTCGATACAACCCGGAGATACCCTGCGCCAGGGCGAGCTGCTTACAGCGATCGAGGGCGCGCAAACATTAGCGGATGATTTGGCCAAAATTGTTAGAAGCGGTCACTTCGCTACGACTAGGGCAACGCCCAGGGACCAGCTCAATCACATTATGACGAAGCTGGTAGACGGCGAGTATCTAAAGCCCAATGAAGCCAAATCTACCACCTACACCGCTACTGGCAAGTGGTCGTATTTGTATGACGTGCTTGATTTTATCCATATACACGAAAGCATGGGCTCGGAGGACGATGAGCCGAGAGAAGAACAACAGGAGCTGATGCTTTGAGCTCGCGCGATGACGGAGTAAAAGTACTCCGTGCATTGGCCAAATATGGCGAGATGATTATGACAGCCTATGAAGAGAATAAAGGCTGGCTAAGCTATACCAAGCAGGATGCACGCGCGATCGATGATATGGATCGACTGCGTCTTGTTGTTGCTGATCATGGAGGTGATCGATATCGCTTAAATACTACAGTTGTAGAACTTCTCGATCAAAGTTTACGCACCAGTCGACTAAAGGTAGTGAATGCGAACATTGGCGAAGCCATTGAAGGTATTTTGTTTCTTGCTAAACAGTATCTAACAGCAAAGCAATCAAGAAGCCGGGCAGATGCCGATGGCTACCTAAATGAAATTGAATCCAATGTGATTGCTCTGTGTGACAGTATCGTTGGCCAAGCGCAGCTGATTTGGCGTCAAATAGATACAGACTTTGGCACTGTCTCGCAACTCTCAAGCAAGATTGCGCTCAACAAAAACACGCTGGAAAAGGTCAAGGCGCTTATCGCATCGCTGGAGCTCATTGACACGGAGGCGCTCTACGCTCTGGGCAGCCAAGACAAGGAGCTGCGCCTACTGCAAGTGCGATTGCCGATTGCCATCGACCAGGGTAGAAAGAACTTGAGCGATGCACTGCACCGTCTAAATAAAATGCTTTTCAGGCTGGGCCAGCTGGAGAGCAGGGCAAAACAGGTGGATGATTTTGTCCGCTATTGCGATACAGAATCAGCTACAGCGCTGCCAGAATATTCAGACAAAACCGATGTTCCAGTAGTGTTTATGGCGGTCCAGCCGCTTGACGCGTTCGGTGCCCCTGACCCATTGAATGGAATGCTGGAGCTTGATCTGGCTGATCTTGTGAGCGGTGTTCGCAGAGAGTTAGTTGAAAAAGAAGCGGCAGACGATATTGTGCCCATATCAACTGAAGCACCAGAAAATGCATTGGAGACTCTTGTTGTAACGCCATTTAAAGACGCAGTGAGAAATGTGTTTTTCAAAAGTCTGGAAGAAAGCCAAAGTATCAGTGGTATCGATAGCTTTGAAATGGCTCCGGATGGCATTTCTGTGGATATCTGGATTTACGGATTAATTGCTGAATACGCCGCAATGAGTGACTCGGATCGTTCGTTTTTTAAAGTTACATTCCCCGGTAAGGCAGGTGAGTTTTTTAACGGAAACTACTATGCCCAGGATGTTGTCATTTGCCCTCGATAAATAAAAAGCAAGTAAACATTATTGTTACTGCTATAAAAAATCAAGCTCGCGAAATTAAAGCCACAAGAACATGGTTAGAACTTGTAGCAGAGTTTTCACTTGGCAAAGTTAGCGCAAATAAGATTATCTTTAATAGGGATGATTATAAAAAGTGGCGAGAGATTTTAATTTCGCACTGTGGTTATGACCCTATAGCGACGACACTACAAGGAAATCGCACAGAAGTAACCAAGCTCACGCACCACGACAAGTGGGCGGGCGAGTCGGAACTGGCTAAACAGCTTTCAGTTACCGTGATAGGCGGAGACCTTATAACCGCTAACGGTCGATGCGCGGTAATCCCCGAAGTGGATTATCGGGTGAATAAGGAATACTTGAATCCAAGTGATTATGAAGCCTGTATGGTTGTCGAGAATTTCGAAGCCTTTATTTTTATTTACCGTTTTAACCTACCAGCGCTGGGTCATGTGCTTGTGCTTTACCGTGGTCACAATACCACCGCGCGATCAGTGACTGATTTTTTGCAGGTAGTTCAGGGTATTCCAATTATCGGGTTCACCGATCCCGATCCTGCAGGACTGGGTATTCTCAATGATTGGAACTGTTTCACTCATGCACTAATACCCGATCCTGCTAAAATCAAAGCAATCCCAAGCTTACACGATCGTTTTAAAGTGCAGCTACGAGCAAGGCCAAATATGAAGGCGGAACTTGAGGGAAAATCATTGCAATATGAAGCGTACGCAAACTGGATATTAGAAAGTGGTTTTGCCGGAACACAGGAGTTTTTGTGCAGCCGAGGAATTCCTTTAAAAATGGTGAAGCTACGCTGAAATTTTATCTAACTGGAAGCACTATTTCTATCCATATCTAAACGGAGGATTACTTGGCCCAGCAGGTGACATCTTTACATGCGTTTTTTGGGTTTGAGATTGGCACAGACCGAAGAGCATAAACTATGAAATTATTCTAAAGAAATATATTACCGATGAATTTCGGAGTATTTTTACCGATTATATTCAGCAGCAAGGCAAGATTCAAGGTAACCTGCTTGAGAAAGCTGATAGATGCAAGATATTATGTATCGCTAAAATTAATGGTGAATCAG
>TARA_R110001583_G_scaffold184213_5_pt1 | contig 29337 bp, 27 predicted proteins | sample TARA_R110001583 | Tara Oceans TARA_R110001583 (sample SAMEA4398432) | marine metagenome | biome: Polar Biome; feature: [MES] marine water layer (ENVO:01000295) within the mesopelagic zone...; material: water (ENVO:00002006), including particulate matter (ENVO:01000060) such... | reverse complement strand
AGACTGCGCTGGCAAAATGGGTCATATTAAAGGAAACATGCTTTATTGTTTGACCTATACCCTTTGTGAATCGCAATACTGGAAACCGCCCGAACACATAAAACCCTCGCCAGATTTTACCGGCGAGGGTTTTATCATTCAGGGCATCATCCGGCGCAACAGTCTGGCTGACAAGCCGGTTCGGGCAGCTGCCGGGATCAGTCCTGGCGCAAAGCGGCCACACCAGGCAAAACCTTGCCTTCCAGCCATTCCAGAAAAGCACCGCCCGCCGTCGATACATAAGAAAAATCGCCATCCACACCAGCATGACGCAGGGCAGAAACTGTATCGCCACCACCGGCGACAGACAGCAACTTGCCAGCCTTGGTCAATTTGGCCGCGTGTTGGGCAACCGAAACGGTCGCTGTATCAAACGGGGCAATCTCAAACGCGCCCAGCGGGCCGTTCCACACCAGTGTTTCACAGCTTTCCAGGCGCTTGTTCAAATCCGCAATCGTTTCCGGGCCAGCATCCAAAATCATGCCATCGGCATCTATCGCTTTCAGATCCGAAACAACATAATCGGCATGTTCCTTGAATTCCCTGGCAACCAGACCATCAACCGGCAACACGATTTCGCAATTGGCGGCTTCGGCCTTGGCGAAAATTTCGCGGGCGGTTGCCAGCAAGTCATGCTCGCACAGGGATTTCCCCACATCAACACCCTTGGCCGCCAAAAACGTGTTGGCCATACCGCCGCCAATCACCAGCTGGTCAACCCGTTCCACCAGATTGCCCAGAAGGTCCAGCTTGGTCGAAATTTTAGCCCCGCCGACAATCGCCATAACCGGGTGTTTGGGGGCCTCAAGCGCCTTGCCAAGGGCTTCAAGTTCGATCTGCATTAACCGCCCGGCATAAGCGGGCAATTTGCGCGCCAGCCCTTCGGTCGAGGCATGGGCGCGGTGCGCACAGGAAAAGGCATCATTGACAAAAAGATCGCCCAGCTTTGCCAGTTCTTCGACAAAAGCAGGATCATTCTTTTCTTCTTCGGCATGGTAACGCAGGTTTTCCAGAAGGGCGATGTCGCCGTCCTTTAACCCGTTTACGACATCGGCGGCAGCCTGACCAATGCAGTCATCGGCGAAAATAACCGGGCGGCCCAACTGTTTTGCCAGGGCATCGGCCACCGGCTTTAATGACATTTCGGCAACGCGCTGGCCTTTGGGGCGGCCAAAATGGGTGATAACCACCAGGCGCGCTCCGGCATCGGCCAGCTCAATCAGGCCCGGCACCGTCCGGTCAATGCGGGTGGTATCGGTTACGACGCCATCTTTCATCGGAACATTAAGGTCGGCACGCAGCAACACGCGCTTGCCTGCGACAGAAACACCGTCAAGCGTATTGAAATCAGCCATTATCAGAACCTGCCTTTGCGTTTAACAAGCCCCGGCGGGGCAATGAAACCATGCCCCAAAACCGGAAACAGCCGCCAGAACAGCGGCGCTATCATCGGGAACCTTTTTTGGCCGATCCGCAAGCCCGGTGCAAGCCCGAAGCGAAAACCGGATCAATGAACACCAAAAAGGGAAGGATGGAGAATACCGGAAAAACTGGTGGCAACCGGACCGGTCATCAGCACATGATCATCGGCCAGCCATTCAATGCCCAGAACGCCGCCATCGAGAACAACCTCGACAGTGCGCCCGGTCAGACCGCGGCGTGCGGCGGCAACCCCAACCGCACAGGCACCGGTGCCACACGCACGGGTAATGCCCACACCGCGTTCCCACACCCGCATTCGAATGCGATTTTCTGCCATCAAATGGCATATTTCGATGTTGGCACGTTCAGGGAACATATCGTGATGTTCCAGAATCGGGCCATATTTTTCCAGATCAATGCTTTCGGCATCATCAACAAAAAACACGGCATGGGGGTTGCCCACACTGACACCAACCCCGTCAGATAGCGGTCCGACCGAAACCGGAATGTGGTTGGTATCAACAGCCTTAAGCAAAGGAATTTCGCGCCAGTCCAGCCAGGCCGGACCCATATCAACGGCAATCTGGCCATCGGCAAGCCCGCGCGCTTCGAGCAGCCCGGCAACGGTTTGCACGGTCACATCGCGACGGTTCAGTTCGCCCATCAGCACATCGGCCACACAGCGCGTGGCATTGCCACAGGCAGCAACTTCGCTGCCATCATTGTTGCGAATGCGCATAAAGGCATCGGCGTCGTCATCACGCGATGGTTCAATGACAATAAGCTGGTCACAGCCCACCCCGGTTTTACGATCCGCAATGCGGGCGGCGGTGGCATCGTCCATGTCCAGAACAACCGAATCGCGCCGTCCGTCAAAGACGACAAAATCGTTGCCCAGGCCATGCATCTTGGTAAAGGAAATTCCGTTCATATCCGTTTCGCTACCGGCTGTAAAAAAGCGACTACAGCCTGACAGCATCACGGCTTTGATGCCGGGGCGCAATAGCGGATTTTGCGGGGGACATAACCGGCATCTGAAAAAAACGATTTCAAACGCATATTAGGTTCATCCACCGCAACATATGTTGCCGCACAGCCGTGCAGCCGTAACAACCGGTCCATTGCCTCGCGCATACAATTAAGGACATGTCCCCGCGCGACAATTTCCACAGCTTTTACATTATCAACATGTAGAACCGGCCCGATGCTGATGTCGGTACGAACTTCATACGAAAACAGCCCGTGAACATAGCCACGTTCATTGCAGACAATGACAATTCCCTTATCACGAAGCCATAAGCTCTCGGCGACCGGATCATCTGCACAAACGTAGTCAGCGACGAAATCCTGCCATTTTTGCAAGGTCATCCCGGCTTCGGTCATCTGGACCAAAGGATAGGTCATATCTGCGACCCCGACGGTTAGGGGGCGTGCGCTATAGGTATTCAACATGATGGTTTTCCCGAATTTATACGCCGATCATGACGTAAAGAAAACGGGTCAGCGTTGATGTGCATCAACAACAACCGCCCCAATAACAAGGCATAAGCATTACTGCGACAAAACATTCCGACGCGACAGCAAGGTCACCGGTTTTATTTCGCGCATAACGTTAAACGCCCCATCATTGATAACAATCAATGTAGGGCGAACGAAATGTGCCAATATTAGCGGAAATCTATGTTTATATGCGTTTTGTTTGAACTATGTGGTATGTCTGAATGACGATCACAGGTTGAACCGGAAGTTTTAATCGTCGGCGGCACGGGGGATGACAAGGTCATTGCAGGATGCCGCCAGGGCTGTTCGGATTGCCGGCCCCAAGCGGCAATCCACCCGCACACGCAAACGGGAGTCGAGAATGAGCCAGGGGAGCATGGCACAGACGGCTTCGTCCGCCGTTGACTACAATATGGACGTAGTGCGCTGGGGCGCGCTGGCGACTGTCTTTTGGGGCGTCGTCGGCTTTCTGGCAGGTGATCTTATCGCTTGGCAGTTGGCGTTTCCCGCATTGAACTTCAACATCGAGTATCTGAATTTCGGGCGTTTGCGCCCGCTTCACACCTCGGCAGTTGTTTTTGCATTTGGCGGCAATGCGCTGCTGGCGACATCGTTTTATGTCGTACAGCGTACTTGTCGCGCCAGCCTGTTCGGTGGCAAGGCCCTGCCTGCCTTCGTTTTCTGGGGCTATCAGTTGTTCATCGTCATGGCCGCTATCGGCTATGTGCTGGGCATCACCCAGGGCCGCGAATATGCCGAACCGGAGTGGTTCGTTGACATTTGGCTGACCATCGTCTGGGTTTGCTATCTGGCCATCTTTGTCGGAACCTTGCTGAAACGCCAGGAACCGCACATTTATGTGGCCAACTGGTTCTACCTGGCCTTCATCGTGACCATCGCGATGTTGCATCTGGGGAACAATCTGGCGATCCCGGTTTCGTTTTTCGGCGCCAAATCCTATTCGCTGTTTTCTGGTGTTCAGGATGCCCTGACCCAGTGGTGGTATGGCCATAACGCCGTGGGCTTCTTCCTGACGGCTGGCTTCCTGGGCATGATGTACTACTTCATTCCCAAGCGCGCCGAACGTCCGGTTTATTCCTACCGCCTGTCGATCATTCACTTCTGGGCGCTGATCTTCCTTTATATCTGGGCTGGTCCGCACCATCTGCACTACACGGCCCTGCCCGACTGGGCGCAAACCCTTGGTATGACCTTCTCGATCATGCTGTGGATGCCGTCCTGGGGTGGTATGATCAACGGTCTGATGACCCTTTCAGGGGCCTGGGACAAACTGCGTACCGATCCGGTTCTGCGTTTCATGGTTGCCGCTGTTGGTTTCTATGGCATGTCGACCTTTGAAGGCCCGGTCATGTCGATCAAAGCGGTTAACGGTTTGTCGCACTATACCGACTGGACAATCGGTCACGTTCACTCTGGCGCTTTGGGCTGGGTTGCATTCATCACCTTTGGTGCGATCTACTTCCTGATCCCGGTTCTGTGGAATCGTGAACGCCTGTATTCCATGCGTCTGGTTGCCTATCACTTCTGGCTTGGCACCATTGGTATCGTTCTCTACATCACCTCGATGTGGGTATCGGGTATCATGCAGGGCCTGATGTGGCGTGCCCACGATCAGCTTGGTTTCCTTCAGTATTCCTTCATCGAAACCGTTGAAGCCATGCATCCCTACTACATCATCCGTGCCACCGGTGGTGCCCTGTTCCTGCTGGGTTCCTTCCTGATGGTCTGGAACGTCTACAAGACGATCCGTGGTGATGTCCGTCGGGAAGCACCGATCGGGGTCAGCGCCCCGGCAGCGGTCCAGTAAGGAGGGATGGAAAATGCTTCTTAAAAAACACCACTTCCTCGAGAAGAATGTTTTCTTCCTTATTCTCGGTATTTTTCTGACCATCATCGTTGGCGGGATTGTTGAAATCGTTCCGTTGTTCACGATGGAACAGACAATCGAGAAGGTCGAAGGTGTTCGTCCCTACACGCCGCTGGAACAGGCAGGCCGGAACATCTATCTCCGCGAAGGTTGCTATAACTGCCATTCGCAGATGATCCGTCCGTTCCGTGACGAAGTGGAACGTTATGGCCATTACAGCCTGGCTGCAGAGTCGATGTATGACCATCCGTTCCAGTGGGGTTCCAAACGTACAGGGCCGGATCTGGCACGTGTCGGCAGCAAATATTCCAATGCCTGGCATGTTGCCCACCTTGAAGATCCGCGTTCAGTCGTGCCAGAATCGATCATGCCGGGCTATCCGTTCCTTGCGGAAAAGGAACTGAAGTTCGACGACGTTGCACAACATCTTCAAACGTTGCGCATGGTCGGCGTTCCCTACACCGATGAACAGATCAAGGACGCCGTTGCGGACCTTCATCTTCAGGCCACCGCAGACGAGGATTACGACGATTTCCTCGCCCGCTATCCGAATGCCGCCACCGGGGATTTTGACGGCAATCCGGATAAGCTGACCGAGATGGATGCCCTGATTGCGTATTTGCAAATTCTGGGACGGATGGTGGACTTCACCACCTACAACCCAAGCATGAATCTGCGCTGAGACAAGGACGCGAATTATGGAATTTTTTTCCGCACTCGCTGATTTTCTCCGGCCCTTGTGGGGTCTGTGGCTGATGGTTTTCTTTGCTGTGATTATTGCTTTCGTCATGTGGCCAAGCAAAAAACGGCAAAAAGACTTTGAAGACCATGCCCAGATCCCGTTCAAGGACTAGGACGAGGGAGAACCGAGCTATGTCGACGCATGTCGAAAAAGACAATGTTACCGGCCGCGAGACAACTGGCCATGATTGGGACGGCATCAAGGAATTGAACACGCCGCTCCCGTCCTGGTGGGTCTATGTCTTTTGGGTCTGCATCATCTGGTCGATCGGTTATTGGGTGGTTTACCCATCCTTTCCAACCGCACACGGCTATTTGAAGGGTATGTTCAACGTTACCGAACGATCGAAAATTGAAGAAACGATGGCAAATGTAACTGCCGAACGCGCGCCTTATATGGCACGCCTCGCAGCACTGGATGTTGACCAGATTGCCAACGATTCGGAACTTCTCAATTTCTCGATGGCAGGTGGCAAGGCTGTGTTTGCTGAAAACTGCGCCCCGTGCCACGGCACGGGCGGGGTTGGCAATACCGGCTTCCCGTCGCTCCAGGACGATGACTGGCTGTGGGGGGGCACGCTTGACGATATCTCGCAGACCCTTCATGTCGGTGTTCGCTGGTCGCAAAACGAAGATACCCGCTTCAATGATATGCCTGCCTTTGGCAAGGATGGCATTCTGTCGCACGATGAAATCAACGACGTCGTGCAACATGTCATGTCCTTTGGTGGCCGGGAAACCGACCCTGCCGCCGCCGCACGCGGAACAGAAATCTTTGCTGATAACTGTGCGGCCTGCCACGGCGATAACGGCAAAGGCATCACCGAAATGGGTGCGCCGAACCTGACCGACAATATCTGGCTGTATGGTGGCGACCAGGCCACCCTCACGGCAACGGTCACCAATGCCCGTCGCGGCGTGATGCCAGCCTGGGAAGGCAAGCTTAGTGACGAAACCATCAAAATGCTGGCGGTTTATGTTCACTCGCTTGGTGGTGGTCAATAAGGATTATCCTTAGCGACCCCAACGGAGCGGTCTGAACACCCTCCGTTATCCAGACAAAAAGAAGACCGGGGTTTTGCCGCCCCGGTCTTTTTTATTGGCGATTACCGATAAATCACAACTTGTAACTCAGCGAGAATTTAAAGTTGCGCCCCTTGCCCGGGAACACGCCCAGATAGGGTTGATAATAGCTGTCAAAGACATTCTGAATGGTGAAGTTTGCCTCGGCCCCGTAAAAGGCTCCGTCATCGGGGGACCAGCTGACAAAAACATCATGCAAGGCATAACCCGCACTGGCCGGATAAGGCGAATAGGGGAAAACGGCATCGTCAGGAACATCTGTCTGACGTTTGACAAACTTGCCTTTCCAGCCCAGCGACAGGTCATAGGGCGCAATCTTGTAGCCCAGTGTCGTCACCAGTTTCATCGGCGCAATGTCATAAACCGGCTGATCGGCGGCCTCTGTATCACGGATCGAACCGTTATGTTCACCTTCCATTACGGAAAAAGTCGCCCCGCCAAAAACACCCGGGCTGTCATAGTAAAACTCCGCCTCAATCCCCTGGGTATAATAACCCGGCAAATTGGCATAAGACGGCGCATTATCTCCATATCGGGCAATATTCGGGCTGCCAAACAGAACCTGGATATTGTCCTTCACATCATTGCGAAATACCGACAGGCGGGTATGAACCACGTCCTTGTCCTGCATCACGTTATCAAAACGGGTCGCCAAACCGATCCGCTTTGAATTTACCCGCTCCACATTAAGCTGGTTTGATGTCGCCCGGCTGCTGCCCACCGTATAAATTTCGTCCACCAGCGGGGCGCGCAACTTATAGGCCCAGTCGCCAAACAAGGTATAATTCGGGTTCATTTTATAAAAGACATTCACCGACGGCGAAAACCCGCTATAGGTTTCCTGACCATAATCATGCCCGACAGCAGGATTGTTATAGCGGCTGCCTGCATTGGGCACCCCTTGGCTGACAATATAATCGTATCGCAAACCCGGTGTCAGTTCGATGCCATTGCCAAAATCAACACTATATTCCCCCCACCCGGAATAGATGGACTGATTGCCCGAGGGAATATTATAAGGCTGCAAATATCCGTAATTATAGTCGGCCTTTTTCGCATTAAACCGATCATAGGCCCAACTGTCACGGTCCTGATATTTGTACTGAACCCCATAAGTGAAACTGTTCTCAAGCCCGAACAGTTCATAGTCCGACTGGTTATAAAGATCGGCGGTATAGGTGTCATAGGTCAGCCAGTTGATGTTACCGCCCAGCGACAGACTGACTGACATATCCTTGATCAGGCGGTCATCGCGCTGCCGGGTGCGCGACCAGCTTAGTTTTGCTGTGGTGTTGATCAAATCGCTGTCGGGGTTATAGGTATATTCGCCCGACAAGGATCGGTCGCTGGTTTCACGGTCCACTGTGGATCGTGCGAGTGCAAGATCATAGCCATACCGCCCAATCTGATAATCAGACGGAACAATCTGGCCGCGCTTTGCGGCAAAGGGTGCCAAACGGTCGCTTTCAGACATCGCCCCGGCCACTTCAAAAAAATGGTCGTTCCGGTCCAGGCTGCCTTTGAAATGGCCACTATAAAGGGTGCCCGATGACAGGTTCAAACGCTGCCCATCGCTGGTGCGGAACTTTTTATTCGCCCGGCGGGTCCCCGAAACCAGCAACTGAATCCCGGCATCCTTGTCTTGCCCGTAAACCGCCGTGGTTTCGGTATTTTCATTGCCATTGGTCGCATAGCCAAATTTGGTGAAAGCCCCAAAATTCTGCCCTTCCTTTAGCATATCGGCCGCCGATTTTGTTGTAAGCTCCACCGTACCGCCAAATGCGCCATAGGAGCGCGGCGAAAATGCCCCTTTATGCACATCAACTTTCTTGATCAGGTCCGGCTCGATAAAGACCGTGCCCTGACGGTATTTCTCGAAATCCTTTTGCGCGCCATCAAGCAGGATTTTAACATCCTCCTGATCGCCAAACCCCCAGATATTAAGAGATTGGCCCTGCGGGCGGGCCGTGCCATTCATATCGATACCGGGCAAATCATCCATCAATTCGGGGACGGTTGTTGCCTGAATGCGGTCGATCATTTCACTGCTGACCGAGGAAACAGCGGCATTATGCCGGTCAATGTTATCGGCCACCACCACCAGCGGGTCCAGGGTTTCCACATCGCCAAATGCCCCATTTTTCCCGGCAGCACTTACGGTGCGCGGCAACACAATAATGCTGCCCGCGCCCAGTTGATAGGTCATACCACTGCCCCGCAGCAATTCCGTCAGTGCCTGGTCAAGGCTGTAAACCCCAACCAAAGGCCCCACCAAATGACTGGCGTTGGCGTCATTGGTCAGAGCAACTGTCTGGTTCACTTGCTGGGATAAAAGATCAATCGCCGAAATCAGATCCGTACGCGGAATGTCAAATCGCATCTTGGCAGCACTTGAAACCGGGGCCTGCTCCTGTGAATAGGCGCAAACAGCCATCACTGGCAATATGGCAGCACTCATCAACAAAGCCCGCGTCAACGCGGCTTTGGACGGCAGGGACGAGATCATGTTTTGATATCCTGACTATCGGGTGGTGTGGAAATAAATCCGGCTTGATAGAAAGGACGCAGAAACCTGTGCCTGCCCGACAAAGAAAATGACAATTATTCGCATTTATTCTCGAAAACGATGCCAGTCCCTTAAAAATATAACAAAAACAATGAATTATAAAATACGGCCCCCATCTTCATCGAAGCCCGTCGTTCACGCGCCAAATTTTTATGATGTCAGATTGCGCCACCCCTGCCCCAAAAGCCTGCTCAACAGGTTGAACCATAGGCCCGATCTGCCCGTTCTGCCCGGCCTCAGCCCCGAACCATGCCGCGATAAAGACGCATCGACATGCATGAAAGGCTAATAAACCAGCGTTAAATGATCGGTCACAGGTTGCAGGCGCAACGACGCGATCTTGCGCAAAACAGCGATTGTCTCGGCCGCCGTGGTCAAACGAAAACGGCCATTGATCGGGGTGGTCTGATGATATGTGGGCGACAGCATGAAACGATGCCCACTGTGACGCGATAAAGCATCCAGCACATCGGCAACCGACGCATTGCGAAAACTTTGCCAGCCGTCAATAATTTCCAGGGCATTTGATACGGGTATTTTGGTTTTGATCGCACGATGATCATCCCCCACCCATAACCTTTGCCCGGGCATCAATGTGAAATCGCCATCCGAAGCGTTCGCAGCATGTACCGCAACCACGCCTTCCTGCACCGATGTTTCAACTTCGTCACCAATAATTGAAACGGCAAATTTGGTGCCGACAACACGAACCGTCGCCGGGTCGGTGATAACCTGCATGGGGCGTCGGGAATCCTTGGCCGCCGCAATAACAATACTGCCGTGTTTTAAGTGGATATTGCGATAAGCATCGTTAAACGCGATGTCATAATCGCTGCCCGGCGCCAGCGAAGCAACGGACCCGTCTGGCAACGATAATTTTTGCCAGTCCGACGGGACCGGCATGGCGAAAAGCGCACCAAACGCCGCAGCCCCCACCATTGCCGCCCCCAATGCACCCCAAAATATTTTTCGCGGCGATATCAGCCAACCAGGTTGGCGACGGTTATGGCGATGGAGATGGCCAGCGGTCTTTTGGAATGTATCTTTCTTTTGATACTCTTGACTGACACGATCAAAAGCATCGCGATTGCCGGGGGCTTCGTCGCACCACCGGGAAAATCTGGTGAAATTCTCGACCGCGTTCTGGTCATTTGCCATCAGGTGCCACCATTGGCGGGCAATTATTTCCTGATCTGATATATCGTGGTCGCGTCCCGCCATGAACAGATTTCCAGATTGCTAGCAGAGGATATTACTACTTAAAATTGCTTTTCGAACTGAATTAACACATTAATGGTCCTTGTCTGGCAAAAGTTTCTTTTTGCCCGCATCGTATTTTCGCAAAATTTCGCGCAGATCAGACAGGGCACGTTGCATATGTTTCTCGATCCCCTTTTTCGTCAGGCCGGTTGCGCTGGCAATGGCGGCGTGGCTCATGCCCTGAAACCGGCGCATACGAAATATTTTTGCCCGTTTTTCAGGAAACCGGGCAATGGCGTCCATAATATGGGTTAGGGTCTGCTGATGTTCGATATGCTGGTCCGGGGATGGCGTCTGGTCCGATACCTGGTCCAGCATATCGGAAAAGTCACGCAGGGTTTCGGGTATCTGCCCGCGTTTACGTCGGCCATGGTCCCGGATCAGGTTAATCAGGATCGTTGCCAGCAAGGCGTCGGGCTTTTCCACCTCGGCCCAGTTGACCGTTACCGCGCGGGCAAAACATTCCTGCACGAAATCCTCGGCGTCGGTATAGGAACCGCAACGCTGATATGCCAAGGCCAACAGCGCCTTTCGGCGCTTTGAAAAAAGAATATGCAAAGAATCTTGTGCGGACATGCCTGGGGGCTGCTGGAATGAAATTTAAGGGTTACAGAACAAGTTCATGGTCCTAGCAATTCCTGAACCAAACATCAATGTAAATAATAATCATTATCATTTAAATAAAATCTTGCCGTATCAGCCACTTGCACATTCCCTGCCCGATATTCCAGCCACAGGCATGCCGGTCTCTTGCCATACACCATCCATACAACTTTAAGTTGGTTCAATAGGTTATGCAAAATTGATTTGTGTCATGGAACAGGCAGGCCGGTTTACAATATTTTGCCTTCGGGATTTGAATAATCCCAAGTCTGTCAGGCCGAGCGTGCCGACCTGACAGATCCCCGCAGACCAGCTGGTTGATTGCCCGACAATCAACAGAGAGAGCAGACGGTCTGTATCGCACGGCGAATGGTCAGGTCCCGATCATGGAATTATCTCGTACTCAATCATCCGCGCCCGAAAAGATGACGCCGCAACACAATGACGCGCCGCTTGAGGACGACATCCCGTTATATAAAGACCGTGAAAAGGTCTACCCGAAACGGGTTTCGGGCCGTTTTCGCAATCTGAAATGGTTCGCGCTGATCGCGCTATTGGCCATCTACTGGATTGTGCCGTGGTTGCGCTGGGATCGGGGGCCGTCAGCGCCACATCAGGCGGTCCTGATCGATATGGATCAGGGCCGGGCCTATTTCTTCTTTATCGAAATCTGGCCGCAAGAAGTTTATTACATTACCGGCATCCTGATTTTGGCTGCAATCGGCCTGTTTCTGGCAACCTCGCTATTTGGCCGCATCTGGTGTGGCTATGGTTGCCCGCAAACCGTATGGACCGACCTGTTCATGCTGGTTGAACGGTATATCCAGGGCGACCGCAATGCCCGGATGCGCCTGGACAATGCCCCGTGGTCCCTTGAAAAAATTACCAAAATCGGGGCGACCCATATGGCATGGATCGTCATCTCCTTGCTAACCGGCGGGGCCTTTGTCCTGTATTTCAACGATGCGCCGACGCTGATTGTCAATATTGTCACCGGCAATGCCAGCATGGCTGTCTATGTCACCATGGCCTTTTTGACATTTTCGACTTATCTGCTGGCGGGTTGGGCCCGCGAACAGGTTTGCACCTATATGTGCCCGTGGCCACGGTTTCAGTCGGCCATGCTTGATGACGAATCCATGATCGTCACTTATGAAGGCTGGCGCGGCGAGCCCCGTGGGCCGATCAAACGCAAAAATCTGGAACGCGGCGAAGTCCCTGCCGTTGGCCATTGCGTTGATTGCCGGGCCTGCGTCAATGTGTGCCCCACCGGGATCGATATCCGCGATGGCCTGCAACTTGAATGCATCGGCTGCGGTTTGTGTATTGATGCCTGTAACGACATCATGGACAAAGTCAGTTTCCCGCGCGACCTCGTGCGTTTCGACTCGGTCCAGAATTCGCAATTGCGCGCCCATGGCCAAGCCACCAAAGTTCGCATTGTGCGCCCGCGCACCATTTTCTATTCCATCTTGCTGGTACTGGTGTCGGGCGTGATGATGTTTGGCCTGCTCAACCGCAGCACAACGGACGTTAATGTCCTGCGGGATAGAAACCCGCTTTATGTGCCGCTTTCCACCGGCGATGTTCGCAATGGCTACACGCTGAAAGTTCTCAACAAGGAACAAAGCGCGCAAACTTACCTGCTGGATCTGTCGGGCGTTAATGCCACCGATTTCCAGGTTATTGGTCAAAAACAAACTGCCGATGGCACGTTTTCCCTGACAGTCCCCGCCGATCAGGTCGGAAGCTATCGGGTTTTCATTGCCGCCACCCCGTCAAGCCTGCAAAGTGATGCCACACCGATTAATTTCATTGTGACAAACACCGAAACCGGCGTTTCTGAAACCCATGACACCATCTTTGCCGGCCCTAAAAAATAGGGTCGCCCCGCCGAAAAGGGCCGTCGAAATGACCACTACAACGACCACAAACTCGATCCCGGCTTCCTCGGGCCCGCGCAAATCGGACCGGTGGATCCCGTGGTATTTCGTGGGCGGCTTTGCCGTCATGCTGTTCGCCAATATCTGCCTGATTGTTTTTTCCCAAACCAGTTGGGTCGGACTGGTCAGCGACCACGCCTTTGAAGATGGCAACTCCTATAACGAGGCCCTTTCCGATGCGCGGGCCCAGGCCGAACTGGGCTGGCGCACCAAGGTCACGGTTGCGGGCGTGATGAATAACGAAGCCACCATCACCGTCCTGTTCCGTGACAAGGTGCAAGAGCCGATTTCCGGCGCAAAGATGGAAGCGGTTTTGATGCGCAATGACCGCGACGATATGGATGAAAAAATCATGCTTGATGAAATCAGCCCCGGCGAATACCGGACCCGCGCCAGGGTTCCGGTTTATGGGAACTGGAAATTGCGCATTGTCGCCCATGCGCAAAACCACGACTACCAGGTCGTCGAGGATGTACTGATTAAACAATGAACGCCGTGATCGCCTGCCGCCATTGTGGCGAGCCGGTGACTGCCAGTTCGCCGGCTGGACCTGACTTTTGCTGCACCGGGTGCGAAGGCGCCTTTTCCCTAATTAATGATCTGGGCCTTCAATCCTATTACAACCGCCGCAGCGTTGATCCCAACATTCGCGCCCTTAAACCCGAAGATGACGGGTTGGGCGCCTTTGATTTTACCGATCTTGTCAGCACCGGCGAGAATGGCAACTGCCGTCTCGACATGATGATCGACGGGCTGCATTGTGCGGCCTGTGTGTGGCTGATTGAAACTATTTTACAACGCCAGCAACAGGTGGTTCAGGCCCGGATCAATATGACCACCCGGCGCCTGCATCTGGAATGGCACGGACAGGCCGGTGATATTGCCGGGCTTGTGGCACCGGTTTTCCAGATGGGATACCGGTTGATCCCGTTTGACCCTGCAACCCTTGAACGGGCCGCCGACCAGCGCAATCGCGAACTTTTACGCTGCCTGGCCGTGGCCGGGTTTGCGGCAGGCAATGTCATGCTGTTATCGGTGTCGATCTGGGCGGGCTACATTCAGGGCATGGGTGAATTTACCCGCGACCTGTTTCACTGGTTTTCCGCCCTGATCGCGGTGCCTGCGGTTGCCTATGCCGGACGGCCCTTTTTCAGGTCGGCCCTGGGGGCCGTGCGGCACGGCCGGGTCAATATGGATGTTCCCATTTCGCTGGCCGTGCTACTGGCCCTGGGCATGAGCCTGTTTGAAACCATGCGCGGTGCCGAACATGCCTATTTTGACTCTGCCATAACCTTGCTGTTTTTCCTGCTGATTGGCCGCTATCTTGACGGGCGCGCGCGCAGCCAGGCCCGGTCCGCTGCCGAACATATGCTGACCTTGCGGGCACGATCCATCACCGTGATTGAGAAAGATGGCACGCGCAAATTGCTGGCCCCGGAAAAAGCCCAACCCGGCATGATCGTGCTGGTTGCAACCGGCGAACGGGTGGGCGTTGATGGCGACATCATTGATGGCAAGTCCGACATCGACACCAGTGTTATCAGCGGCGAAAGCCTGCCGACCCCGGTCACAATTGGCAGCCGGGTTTTTGCCGGCACCATGAATTTGTCGGCACCGATCCGGGTGCAGATCACGGCAACAGGCAACGCGACCCTGCTGGCCGAAATTGTCCGCCTGATGGAAAATGCCGAACAGGGACGGGCAAAATATGTCGCCCTTGCCGACCGGGTTGCCCGTGCCTATGCCCCGGTGGTTCACAGCCTGTCGGCCCTGACATTTCTGGGCTGGTGGTTGATTGGCGGTATTGGCTGGCAGGATTCGCTCATGAACGCGATTGCGGTGCTGATTGTCACCTGCCCGTGTGCGCTGGCACTGGCGGTGCCGGTGGTTCAGGTGCTGGCAACCGGGCGGCTGTTAAAAGCCGGTATTCTGGTTAAATCGGCTACAGCGCTGGAACGGTTGACCAAAATTGACGGCGTTTTGTTTGATAAAACCGGCACCCTGACAACCGGCCGCCCCGAACTGATCACAAAACCGGACCCCGATGCCCTGAAACTGGCGGCATCAATGGCCGCAAACAGCAACCACCCCCTGTCACGCGCTCTGGTGCGTGCGGCGGGCGACACATTTGTTGCCACCCGTGTCACCGAACATCCGGGACAAGGGCTGTCGATGATGACGGCACAAGGTGAAATTCGGCTGGGCAGCCGTGATTTCTGCGGGGCGGGATTCGCCATTATTCCCGCACCATCCGAAAACGGGCCGGAAATATGGCTGGCCGAACCCGGCAAAGCCGCCACCCGGTTTGGCTTTCGCGATTTACCCCGGCCCGATGCCGCCAGTACCATTGCCGCCCTGCGTCGGCAGAAAATCCCGATACAGCTGCTGTCGGGGGATCGCGTGGAAAATGTGCGTCAGCTTGCTCTCGAACTCGACATTGCCGACTGGCAGGCCACATTGTCACCGGCGCAAAAAGTTGCCGTGGTTGAACAACGTGCCAATGCCGGTCATCATGACCTGATGGTGGGCGACGGCATTAACGATGCCCCGGCCCTGTCTGCTGCCCATGCATCGATGTCACCGGCCAGTGCGGCTGAAATCAGCCAGAACGCCGCCGACATCGTATTTCAGGGCGACAGGCTGGGCGCGGTTTTAACCGCCCTTGACGTTGCCCGAATGGCCGACAGGCTGGTGCGTGAGAACTTTTCGCTCTCTTTTGCCTATAATCTTGTCACCATTCCTCTGGCCGTGGCCGGAATTGTAACACCTCTGATCGCAGCCATCGCCATGTCAACATCATCCCTGGTTGTCATTGCCAATGCGTTGCGGCTAAACTGGAAGAAACAATCATGAGCAATCTGCTGCTTTTAATACCGATTGCACTGTTTCTGGGCCTTTTAGGGCTGGGTGCCTTTTTATGGGCATTGAAGTCCGGGCAATTCGACGATATGGATGGTGCCGCAAACCGAATACTGTTTGACGATGACGAAGATATCGGTCCCAATCCCCCGCGAAAAGGATCGAAATCACAGTCATGAAATGATTGTCTTGTATCCTTTCATCACAATCGTCTAAAGTAATTCCAGTTTGTGCGCGTATATACTGTGCAACCTTGGAGAAACAGATGGCGGTTCGTTCCCAGCTTTGTGAGGCCTGCGATATTCGGGACCTTACATTTTGTTCTGCCTTGCATGGCGAAGAACATATTCGGCTGCGTCAACTACTGACCCACGTTCAGTATGATGGGCACAGCACCATTTTCCATGAAGCTGAAGATGCCGATTACGTCTTTAACGTAACCTCGGGGTCGGTGAAACTTTACAAGCTTCTTGGCGATGGCCGCCGCCAGATTACCGGCTTTCTGTTTGCCGGTGATTTTCTGGGCCTGGCCCTTAACACCACCTATAGCTATACCGCCGAGGCGATCGAACCGGTAACAGCCTGCCGCTTTCCGCGCCAGAAGCTGGAACGCCTGTTTGACGAATATCCGCGCCTTGAAAAACGTATGCTTGGCATGGCGGTTGATGAACTTGCCGCCGCACAGGACCAGATGCTGCTGTTGGGCCGCAAAACCGCCAAGGAAAAAGTGGCGTCCTTCCTTTTGATGCTGGCCCGCCGCCAGGAACATCGTGGCATGGATGCTGCTGGCTCCATCGAGGTGCCGATGAGCCGATCTGACATTGCCGATTATCTGGGGCTGACCATCGAAACGGTGTCGCGCACCTTAACGCAGTTGCGCAAGGAATCGACCATTTCGCTTAAAGACAACAAGCATATCGATGCCATCGGCATGAGCATGCTCGAAGATTTGGCCGAGGGGCTGTAAACCCTTTAAAAACAGCCATCTTTATGGGGTTGGGGCCGCAAACGGGAACCACCCCTGACCAAAGTGCATATGCAACTGCGAAAAAATATTTCGCGCCCGCTGTCATCCTATTGTAAACATGACTGCCCGTCCGGCGAAGACCGGGCTGTACATACCGGCACCCCCGGGGGAGAAACGTCATGAGCACCACCACAAATAAAAAGGGCCGGATCACGGTTCCCGCCCTTCGCGCCCGCAAGGGTGCCGAGCCGATTGTCTGCCTGACCGCCTATACAACACCAATGGCCCAGCGCCTGGATGCGCATTGCGACCTGCTTTTAGTTGGCGATTCTGTTGGCACTGTGGTTTACGGCATGGACAACACGCTGGCTGTTACGGTTGATATGATGATCAACCACGGCAAGGCCGTGATGCGGGGCAGCAAAAATGCCTGCGTCGTCATCGACCTGCCCTTTGGCAGCTATCAGGAATCCCGGGAACAGGCCTTTCGCACTGCCGCCCGGATTTTATCCGAAACCGGTTGTGCTGCGGTCAAATTCGAAGGCGGCGCCGAAATGGCCGACACCATCGAATTTTTGACCCAGCGCGGCGTCCCCGTCATGGCCCATATCGGCCTGATGCCCCAGCAGGTCAACACGCTGGGCGGCTTTAAATCGCAGGGTCGTGACGATGCAACCGCCAGCAAAGTTATGCTTGATGCCAAAGCCGTTGCCAGGGCCGGGGCTTTCAGCGTTGTGATTGAAGGGACGGTCGAAGCCGTTGCCCGCGCCATTACCGCCGAAATCGACATTCCCACCATCGGCATTGGTGCCTCACCGGCCTGCGATGGTCAGGTGCTGGTCACCGAGGACATGCTGGGTCTGTTTTCCGATTTCACCCCGAAATTTGTCAAACGCTATGCCAATCTGGGGGATCAGGTGGGCGAAGCCGCGGCCCGTTATGCCGCCGAAGTTCGCAACAGAAGCTTTCCCGGTGACGAACATTGTTATGGCATGACCAAACCGGGCAATTTGCGCGCAGTAAAATAAGACAAGACAAGCGATTTTCAAAATATGAACCTGCTTACAGTTCACACCGTCGCCGATCTGCGCGCCCAGGTTGCCAAATGGCGCGCAGAAGGCCTTAAAATTGCGCTTGTGCCCACCATGGGTGCGTTGCATCAGGGCCATATCAGCCTGACAACACTGGCCCGCCAGTTTGCAGATCGCGTTATTGTCAGCGTTTTTGTCAATCCAACCCAGTTTGGCCCGACCGAGGACTTTGCCGCCTATCCCCGGACCCTGCCCGACGATCAGGCAATTATGGATGAGGCCGGGGTCGAACTGTGTTTTGCCCCCACGGTTGAAGAAATGTATCCGTCGGGCTTTGCCACCCGCCTGCATATCGATAAAATGACCAACATGCTGTGTGGTGCCTCGCGCCCCGGCCATTTTGACGGCATGGCGCAAGTGGTTAGCAAATTGCTGCTTCAGGCCCTGCCCGATGTCGCCCTGTTTGGCGAAAAGGATTACCAGCAATTGATGGTGATCAAACGTTTTGTCACCGACCTGAACATTCCGGTATCGATCATCGGTGCCCCCATCCACCGGGAAGATGACGGGTTGGCCATGTCGTCACGCAATCGCTATCTCTCTGCGAACGAACGCAAAACTGCTGGCACCCTGTATCAGGTGTTAACGGCCATTGCCAATCGCGCCGCCGGGGGCGATGCCATTGAACCCTTGCTGGAAACCGGTCGCCAGCAGATCGCGGCGGCAGGTTTCACCCCGATTGACTATCTGGAAATTCGCGATGCCGACAGCCTGGACCTGATGCAGGGTGTGATAGACCGCCCGGCACGGGTTTTTGTTGCTGCCCGCCTTGGCAAGGCCCGCCTGATCGACAATCTTGCAATTATGCCGCGCTAAAGTACCATCGCAACGACGCCTTGCCATTGCAGCATCCCGATACGCGGGAAAGGCCGTTCAAACCGGTGCGAATCCGCATCGCCCGGGCGGTTGCGGCCTGCCCCCTAAAATGTCGGTAAAAACGGCAGAAACCGGCGATTTCACCCCGCTTTGCGCTTGACTCTTACCCTGTACTCACTTAAACACCCCTCAGCAAAGGTCATCCGTGTGGTGACTCCCCCAGTCCTCGAGATCTCGAGCACTGGGCAAATTTTTTTTGTGCGCACATGGTGGAAACACCGGCAAACAGACGGGATATGGGATGTTTGAAGGACTTAGCGATCGGCTTGGCGGCGTTCTCGACAAACTGCGTAAACGCGGTGCGTTAAAGGAATCTGACGTCCGCGAAGCCATGCGCGAAGTTCGCGTCGCCCTGCTCGAGGCTGACGTCGCCCTTCCCGTTGTGAAAGATTTCATCAGCAAGGCGACGGAACGTGCTGTCGGCCAGGATGTTCTGCGATCGGTTACGCCAGGCCAGATGGTCGTCAAGATCGTCCATGATGAACTTAAAAACATGCTGGGCGATGGCGAAGAAATCAATCTTGCCGCCACCCCGCCGGTTCCGATTTTGATGGTCGGTTTGCAGGGTTCTGGTAAAACCACCAGTTCCGCCAAAATTGCCCTGCACCTGACCAAAAAGCGCAATAAAAAAGTCCTTCTGGCCTCGCTCGATATTTATCGCCCGGCCGCCCAGCAGCAGCTTAAAATTCTGGCTGATGCCAATGGTCTGCATGTTTTGCCGATTATTATGGGCGAAAAGCCGGTCGCCATTGCCAAACGTGCCATGGATATGGGCCGCAAGGAAGGCTTTGATGCCGTGATCCTTGATACGGCGGGCCGCCTGCATATCGACATGGAACTGATGAGCGAAGTCGCCCAGGTCCGTGATGCAGTAAAGCCAACCGAAACCCTGCTGGTCACCGATGCCATGACCGGCCAGGACGCGGTAAACGTTGCCAAGGAATTTGCCGACAAGGTTGGCATTACCGGCATTGTTCTGACCCGTGTTGACGGCGATGCGCGCGGTGGTGCCGCCCTGTCGATGCGTCAGATTACCGGTTGCCCGATCAAGATGCTTGGTGTTGGCGAAAAAATCGACGAGATGGAACCCTTCCATCCCGACCGTATCGCTGGCCGTATCCTTGGCATGGGCGATGTTGTCAGCCTGGTTGAACGGGCCGCAGAAACCATCGAGCGTGAAGACGCTGAAAAGATGGCCAGGAAGCTGCAAAAAGGCCAGTTCGACCTGAACGACCTTCTGGCACAGCTTAAACAGCTTCAGAAAATGGGCGATCTGTCGGGCATCATGGGGATGTTGCCAGGCATGGGTGCGATGAAAAAGCAGATGGCCCAGACCAAGATCGACCCCAAGCTTTTGAAACACCAGGAAGCAATCATTCAGTCGATGACCGTGAAAGAGCGCGAAAACCCCGCGCTCATCAAGGCATCGCGCAAAAAACGTATTGCGGCGGGTTGCGGCCTGAGTGTTCAGGACGTCAACAAGCTTCTCAAACAGTTCCAGACCATGGCAACGATGATTAAAAAAGTCGGCAAAATGGGCAAAAAAGGGATGTTTGGCAAAGGAATGCCCCAGATGGACCCATCCATGCTGGAAGGCGGGGATGCTGGCAATGTTCATCTTCCCAAAGGTTTTCCCGGTATTGGCGGCGGTATGCCAAAACTTCCGGGATTGGGCGGCGGTGCTTTGCCGCCGGGCTTTCCGGGGTTTGGTAAAAAGAAATAACCAGGCCCCCGGTTCGAAAGAACCACTTCAAGCGGTCTCGCGCGAACCTCTCTTAAAGGTTCCTTCGAACCGGACCAAATTGGCCCTGTAAAGGGCCGTAACGTAAAGACTACTAAACCCGAGCTGAAAGGAACTTATCCGAATGGCTGTCAAGATTCGTCTCTCCCGTGGCGGTGCCAAAAAGCGTCCTTACTACCGCATCGTAGTTGCTGACGCCCGTGCGCCTCGCGACGGTAGCTTCATCGAAAAAGTCGGAACCTATGATCCGATGCTTCCGAAAGAAGCTGAAAACCGCGTTACCTTCAAAGAAGAACGCATTAAATATTGGCTCGGCGTTGGCGCCCAGCCGACCGAACGCGTTGCCCGTTTCCTGGGTAAAGCCGGTCTGGCTGATGCGTTCAAACCGACCGAACAGCCCAAGAAGTCTGCTCCGAAGGCGAAAGCCCAGGAACGTCTTCGTGAAAAAGCTGAAAAAGCTGCTGCCGCTGCTGAAGCTGCTGCCGAAGCTGCCAGCGAATAATTGGCTGATCGTACGATCTGATCAGATACCAGGTAATTGTGAACTGACATGGCTGAGAACCGCAAATCCAAAAGCGATACAGATTTTGTCTGCATCGGCATGATCACGGCCCCTCACGGGGTTCGCGGTGCCGTGCGCGTCAAAAGCTATACCGTCGATCCGGATAATCTGGTTGGTTATGGCCCGTTATTTGATGCCAAGGGGAAACAGAAATTCAAACTGTCGCCCGTTGGCCACGTTCGTGACCAGTTGATCGCCAAGATCGACGGTGTCAATGACCGTGACGGTGCTGAACGACTGCGCGGAACCCGGCTTCATATTCCACGGGCGGCATTGCCGGACACGGAAACAGACGACGAATTCTATCTTGCCGATCTGGTCGGTCTGAAAGCGATCCATATTGATGGATCTGTTTTTGGCACCGTCCGCGGCGTGGCTGACTTTGGGGCGGGCGATGTCATCGAAATCGCCCTGGAAGAAGGCCGGGGAAAAGTTGTTGTGTTGCCGTTTACCCGCGCTGTTGTGCCAGAAGTGGTTTTGTCGGAACGCAAGCTGGTGGTTAATCCGCCCGAGGGGCTGTTGCAGGAAGATGAAGGACCGGGCAATCGCCCGCGTCGGGCATCAAAATCGCGCAACAACACCCAGGCCGACCGCGACTCCGAAGCCGTGACCGCAGATGCGGCAGGCGCGGAACCCGCGACCGGCAGCGGAAAGGAGGCCTGAGGATGCCTGTGTGGCAGGCCAAGGTCGCAACCCTGTTCCCGGAAATGTTTCCCGGTGCTGTTGGCCAGGCTCTGGCGGGCAAAGCACTGGAAAACGGGATCTGGTCGTTAGATGTCAAAGACATTCGCGATCATGCGACGGACCGCCACCGCACGGTTGACGATAATCCTTTCGGGGGCGGGGCCGGTATGGTCATGCGCCCCGATATCGTCGATGCCGCCCTGCGTGAACTTCGGGCTTCGGCACCGGAGTTACCGCTGATTTATCTCAGCCCGCGGGGAAAAATGCTGAACCAGAAACGGTGCCGGGAACTGGCAGCGGGACCAGGTGTGATGCTGTTATGCGGTCGATATGAAGGTATCGACCAACGCGTATTGGACGAACACCAGGTCGAGGAAATCAGCATTGGCGACTACATCCTTATGGGCGGCGAATTGCCGGCCATGGTCCTGATTGAATCGTGCATACGCCTGATCGAAGGGGTGGTGAATAAAGCTGCTTCCGTCGATGAGGAAAGCTTTGAAACCGGGTTGCTGGAATATCCGCATTACACGCGCCCGGCCAATTGGAACGGGCGTGACGTACCGGAAATTCTACTCTCCGGGCATCATGCCAAGATACAGGCCTGGCGGCTTGACCAGGCAGAAGAAATCACTCGTGAACGGCGTCCTGACCTTTGGGATCAGTATGTTGCCACGGGCCCAGCAAAGAGGGTTAAATCATGACCAATGCAATCATTCAGCAGATCGAAAAAGATCAGCTTGATAAAATCTCCGCAAAGCGTGCCGTCCCCGAATTTGATGCCGGTGACACCGTTCGCGTTCACCTGAAAGTTGTTGAAGGCACGCGCGAGCGTATTCAGCAGTTCGAAGGCGTTTGCATCGCGCGTAAAAACCGCGGCCTGAACTCTTCCTTCACCGTGCGTAAAATCGCATCGGGCGAAGGTGTTGAGCGTATTTTCCAGAACTATTCCCCGGCCATCGACAAAATCGAAGTCGTGCGTCGTGGTGATGTTCGTCGTGCAAAGCTTTACTACCTGCGCGGCCGTACGGGTAAGTCGGCACGTATCGCCGAACAGACCACCGGTCACAAAGGCAAGCTGACGGCGGCTGAACGCAAGAAGTAAGCTGACCACCGGGCAACCGGACAGCACAAACGGGTCCATTGCAAAATGGACCCGTTTTTTTATTCCCGGCCACAACCTGCCCCGACCTGCGAAGACCAAACCGTGGCGGTATAGCCATTTTAAGTGCTCGCAAAAGTTGTGTTATGGCGAATCGGCAAAAGGGGCCTCTCAACCATCGCATTGGCGGAATTGTTCGCCCTTAGCCATCACCTTTTCCTATATCAGCTATTTAAACTATAGGGCTTGATCCCGGTTTATCGCTGGCACCAACCACCCAGAGATGCCAAAATCTGATCATTTCAATTTAAAGATGTTGCCGTCCGAAAAAACACCCGCTCTGGCGCTTGCGATTTAAAAGCGGGCGTGTATAAAAACAGTCCCGCGGCAAAAACAGCCCCGGGCAAGCGTTTCTGAATAATAAAATTTCGCAGCGAAAAGCTGCGCCGGAGGAAATGGCGGTATCCCGCCACCCTGCATTGCCGCCAGATCATCCCGTGATGACCCTGCGACATCATCCCCGGTATCATTCACATCGCCTGCCCTGTGCATCATGTTTTGCAATACCGCACACAGGATCGAATAGAGAGGAGGTCGAGATGGGAAACCCGAAAACCCTTTTTGACAAAATTTGGGCAAGCCATGTGATTAACACGCAGGATGACGGCACCTGCCTTATTTATATCGACCGCCATCTCGTTCACGAGGTTACCAGCCCGCAGGCCTTTGAAGGCCTTCGCAATGCAGGTCGCAAAGTGCGCCACCCGGAACTGACGCTGGCCGTGCCCGACCATAACGTGCCGACCACCGACCGCTCGCAGGGTATCAAGGAAGAAGACAGCCGTATTCAGGTGGAAACCCTTGACCAGAACGCGCGCGACACCGGCATTCACTATTTCCCGATGAACGACCTTCGTCAGGGTATTGTGCATATTGTTGGCCCGGAAGAAGGCTTTACCCTGCCCGGTGTGACCATGGTTTGCGGCGATTCGCATACCTCCACCCACGGTGCCTTCGGGGCGCTGGCATTTGGTATTGGTACCTCCGAAGTTGAACATGTTCTGGCAACCCAGACCCTGGTTCAAAAACCGGCCAAAAACATGCTGGTCAAGGTCGAGGGTGATTTGCACCCCGGTGTGACCGCCAAAGACATCACCCTTGCCATTATTGGCCGCATCGGCACCGCAGGCGGCACCGGCTATGTCATTGAATATGCAGGTTCGGCCATTCGCGCGCTTTCGATGGAAGGCCGCATGACGGTTTGCAACATGTCGATTGAAGGCGGCGCACGCGCTGGCCTGATCGCACCGGATGAAAAAACCTTTGACTATATCAAAGGCCGTCCGATGGCCCCCAAAGGGGCGGCATATGAACAGGCTGTTGAATACTGGAAAACCCTGCCGTCTGACGAAGGCGCGCATTACGACAAAATCGTCGAACTTGATGCCAATGACATCATCCCGCAGGTAACCTGGGGCACCAGCCCGGAAGACGTTGCCCCGATCAGTGCCGTTGTGCCCGGCCCGGACGATGTAACCGATGCTGGCAAGAAAAAAGCCATTACCCGTTCGCTTGAATATATGGGTCTGGTTGCCGGTACGCCGCTGGAAGACGTTAAAATCGACCGTGTTTTCATTGGTTCTTGCACCAATGGCCGGATCGAGGATTTGCGCGCTGCCGCCGTTGTCGCCAAAGGCCGCAAGGTTGACGCATCGGTCAATGCCATGGTTGTTCCGGGGTCCGGTCTGGTCAAGGAACAGGCCGAAGCCGAAGGTCTGGATCAGATCTTTATCGAAGCTGGTTTTGAATGGCGCGAACCGGGCTGCTCGATGTGCCTGGCAATGAACCCGGACCGTCTGGAACCGGGCGAACGGTGTGCATCGACCTCTAACCGGAATTTTGAAGGCCGTCAGGGCCGCGGCGGCCGCACGCATCTGTTAAGCCCGGCCATGGCTGTTGCAGCTGCCGTCACCGGTTATCTGACCGATGTTCGCAAACTTGAAATTGTGTAAGGCACGGCAATGTCTGCACAAGCCTTTATGATCACCGAAAACGGCGTAACGCGGTATGGGCGGGCAATGGTGTTGGAAAGCCTGTTGCCCCAGCTCACCGGTATTAACCTGCCGGATTTCGTCGCCAATGACATTGACGCCGCCGAAGACCTGATCGAAGCGCTGGGTCTGGTGCTGGACGCCGAAAACAAGGGATAAGACAATGGACAAGTTTGACACTTTAACCGGTGTGGCCGCACCGTTGCCGATGCTCAATGTCGATACCGACATGATCATCCCCAAGCAGTTCCTTAAGACCATTAAACGTTCCGGTCTGGGCAAGAACCTGTTTGACGAAATGCGTTTTGACGATCAGGGCAATGAAATTCCTGATTTCGTTTTGAATCAGGCGGCCTATCGCAATGCCAAAATCCTGGTGACCGGGGCCAATTTTGGCTGTGGTTCATCGCGCGAACATGCGCCCTGGTCGCTGCTGGATTTTGGTATCCGGTGCATTATAGCCCCCAGCTTTGCCGACATTTTCTATAACAACTGCTTTAAGAACGGCATTTTACCGATCGCGCTGCCGCAGGAAGATGTTGATAAACTGATGTCGGATGCCGAACGCGGTGCCAATGCCACGGTAACGATTGACCTGGAAAAACAGGAAATCACCGGCCCGGATGGCGGTTGCATCAAGTTTGATGTCGAACCGTTCCGCAAGCATTGCCTGCTGAACGGCCTTGACGACATCGGGCTGACGCTGCAACAGGCCGATGCGATTAACGGTTTTGAAGCCGAACGTGCGGCTTCCCAGCCCTGGCTGTCGCTTTAAAAAATTCCGGGTGGCGCAAATATTTTGCGCCGCCCGTTTTTAATTCCCGCATGTCTGGCGCGCTTGCGCGCCGCTGTTTCTTTGCGAAGGTTTGAAAATGACGATTACCAAAAAAGTCCTGATGTTGCCGGGTGACGGCATTGGCCCCGAAGTGATGCGCCAGGTTCAGCGCGTTATGGACTGGATGGCCAAAAAACGTGACATCAATTTCGACGTCACCGAAGGCCTGATCGGCGGCGCATCGATCGATGCCCACAACAACCCGCTGACCGACGAAACCCTGGCCGATGCCATGGCGGCTGATGCGGTTCTGCTTGGTGCCGTGGGCGGCCCGAAATGGGACAATATTCCGTTCGATATCAAACCCGAACGCGGCCTTTTGAAAATTCGCAAGGAAATGGGCCTGTTTGCCAATTTGCGCCCGGCCCTGGTATTTGACGCCCTGGTGGGCGCATCGACCTTAAAGGAAGATGTCGTCAAAGGCCTGGATATCATGATCCTGCGCGAACTGACCGGCGGCATTTATTTCGGCCAGCCGCGTGGCATCGAAGAACGCGACGGTGTCCGGTATGGCTATAACACCCTGGTTTATTCGGAACCGGAAATTGAACGTATCGCGCGTGTTGCCTTTGATATGGCGATGAAGCGGAACAAGCGCCTGTGCTCGGTCGACAAGGCCAACGTTCTGGAATCCACCGTTCTGTGGCGCGAAGTTGTTGAACGTGTTGCCAAAGACTTCCCGGAAGTTGAACTGGGCCACATGTATGTCGATAACGCCGCCATGCAACTGGTCCGCAACCCCAAACAATTTGACGTGATGGTCACGACCAACATGTTTGGCGATATCCTGTCTGATTGTGCGGCCATGCTGACCGGATCACTGGGCATGTTGCCGTCGGCATCGCTAGGGGCGGCCGATGAAAACGGCGCACGCAAAGCATTGTACGAGCCGGTCCACGGCTCTGCCCCGGACATTGCCGGCCAGGACCTTGCCAACCCGCTGGCAACCTTGCTGTCCTTTGCCATGATGCTGCGTTATTCGTTCGACATGGGCGATGACGCCACCATGATTGAAACCGCTGTTCAGAACGTTCTGAAAGGTGGCCTGCGCACTGCCGACATCATGCAGCCGGGCATGGCAAAGGTTTCAACCACCGTTATGGGTGAAGCCGTTATCAACGAACTGAACAAGCTTGTGTAACCACAGCCTGTTCATAATCTGAATTTTAAGGCCGGAGCCATCAGCGCTCCGGCCTTTTTATTTGGATTCAACCCATTGGATCGCAGAAAGAACAAAATAAATTGTAATCGGTTCATGCAATACACACCCCGCGTGATATGTTGGTGCACAATTTTTCCAAATTTGCAGGGAATCGTTCGATCAGATGGCCAAAACCGCAAAATTCATTCTTGGCAGCGTCGTTATTGTCGCTGCTGCTGGTGTCGGGCTTCACTTTTTGGCCCCGGTCTATACCGAAAACAATCTGCGAAGTGCGCTGACCGATCCGCAATCAACGATCCGTGGCGAATTTGGCAATTTTCAGATGTCGCCGTTCAAAGGCACCATGTCTGCTGACAATGTCAAAATCACCAGCGTGGATAACGCCGTTTATAACGCACAGCATGTCGACATCACGGGCATCGACTGGCTTGCCGTTTACGGATTTAATCCATCTGGCGATGCGTTGGCGGGTACCATGGCGTTAAAAGGTGCCACCATCGCGGTGAATGGACGCAAAATTGCGTTTGATCAGGCAAGCCTTACGGGCGTTTCGGCCGATCCGGCAAGCTGGCTGCCCGAAACATTCGCCGCCGCCGATATTCAAATCCCCAACCTGACCCAGACCTATCAGGATCAAACCAGCACGATCGAGGATATCCACATTCAGGATATCGCCTCTAGCCATATTGGCGGCATTACCACGGGTGCCTGGAGCTATGATGCCGGGCCAGATCAGGGCAATGCCAGCATTGCGCAAAGCATCTTTGCCAATTGTGCAGGCCCGATGCCGCTTTTACAGCAGCTTGACAACAGTGATTTTAACTGGAATTCGGCTGAATCTTGTAAAAACATGGCGCTGGCCGATTTAACCATGTCCCTGCCCGACCATTCCGCCATTTCGGTGGCGGGCATATTGATCGACGGCATGACCACACAATCGATTGAAACCGCCAGCATTAACGCGCTTAAAATTCGTCTGCCCAAAAATGAAGGGGCCTTCGAAATCGGACGGGTTGAGCTCAGCGGGTTTGATCAGGCCATTGACCCCGCCCTGATCCCGGTCCCGGGCGAAAAGTTTGACTTTGACCGCTGGCTGGCGGCATTTGAAACCGTGAAAATCGGCAAGCTGGAATTTTCCGACCAGCATTACACCATGCCCGATGCAGAAATACGCTGGGACCGGTTCGCCATCACCAACCTTGCCAATCACGTCATTGGTGAAGTGTCGTCGAGCGGACTTTCCGTGCATGGCAGCACCGTTGCCCAAACCATGAAAATCGGTATGGATCAGGCAACATTTCGCGATATTGACATTGCCAATATTGCTGCTTTGTCCCGCCAGTTCAAAGGCATGACCGCCAATAACCCGCAAGAACAACTTGCAGAAATCCAGGGCAAAACACTGGGCGATTTCGGTTTTCCCTTTAACCCGCCAGTCTTGTCTACTTATTTGCTGACCGGTGTGGAACTTGGCATTACCGGCAGAGAAACCTTCCATCTGACATTGGACGAGCTGGGCGGCGCATTGGGGGATGTTGGTCCGGTTCGCGACGGCGGCCCGAATGTTGCCCGGACTGCCACCAGCCATATGGGCGGCCTGAGCATCGATATGCCCGATGAAATCAGCTCCGACCCGCGTATTACCAGTATGCTGGGTGTGGACCGGTTTAGTCAGATTACAGTGGATATGGACGCACATCAGCGCTGGAACACAGAAAATGGTGAGTACCAGTACGCGCTTGATGAATTAACCGTTCGCGATTTTGGCACTGTGAAATTTTCCCTGACATTGGCCGGGCTGACATCGGACATCATCGGTCAATTGCAGGACGTTCCCGTGATCGACACCGAACAGCGCATCGGCAAAATCCTTGGCGATTCGGCGCAACTCAAGGACGCTTCGCTGGAAATTTCCGGCGACAACCTGATGCCAACCGTGTGGAAAATTGCCGCAGCAACAAGCGGCGTTCCCGCCGACCAGTTGCAATTAACCGCCGGATTAGCCGTTATCCAGGCCCAACAGCAATATGGAACAACCGGGCAATTAGGCGCGTCGCTTGCGCAGTTGGCGACCTGGCTGGCAGAGCCGCACCGCCTTCAAATCACCCTGACACCGAGCCGTCCGGTTGCGTTTGGCCCGCTCATAAAGGCGAAACACCCGCCCACGCCGCCGGTTATGGCCGAAACCTTTGGCCTTAAAATCCTCGCCAATGATGAAATTGGCAAATAGCCGATTGCGACAAACACGATAAGATCTTAACGGCCAGGCGCATCTCTCCGCCTGGCCGTTTTCAATTGCACGGCGACCTGTGTTCGGCAGGAATGCATAACTTTAACTAAAGTACTTTTCCTTTAATATGAT
>TARA_R110001583_G_scaffold6811_13_pt1 | contig 29418 bp, 39 predicted proteins | sample TARA_R110001583 | Tara Oceans TARA_R110001583 (sample SAMEA4398432) | marine metagenome | biome: Polar Biome; feature: [MES] marine water layer (ENVO:01000295) within the mesopelagic zone...; material: water (ENVO:00002006), including particulate matter (ENVO:01000060) such as...... | reverse complement strand
CTGTAGACGACTGGCACACCGTAATTCCCAAACAAGCGCGTTACAGCCGCCTTATCGTCACTAGACCGATACAGCCCATGGGCAAAGATATCGGCTATCTTCCCGGCAGCTTGGAGGAAAAGATGTCTCCTTGGCTAGCTCCCATTAATGATAATTTGCAGTATCTTTTGGGTAATGGCAAAGATAGCTTGAAAGAATATGTGAATGAGGGCATTATTGAGATTGAGGCGTTGACCTATATTCGCGGCAGAAGTATAAACAACGCTTTTATTGTGGTTGACGAGATTCAAAACATGACGGCTCATGAACTTAAAACTGTTGTTACCCGTGTAGGCGACAATTCAAAAATTGTCTTGATGGGGGACATTGAGCAGATTGATAATGTTTATATTGATGAAACTACTAACGGATTGACCCACGCAGTAGAAAAATTCAAGGAGCACGATATTGCCGGCCATGTTACTCTTACGAGAGGCGAGCGCTCAAAGGTTGCAACGCTAGCAGCGAAGGTATTATAATGAATTTAAAAGAATATATGATTGACTATGTTGGGAAAAAGCATGATCCAAAAGATGATGGTGTAACGGTTGCGATGGTAGCAGAAACTCTGTCAAAAGAATTTCCAGAATTTGTGCTTATGATGGCAGAAGAAAACTATCTTAGAGGATATGAACAAGCACTTGATGATGTCAACGCAATAAGAGATAAGTACGGACAACAGGCGACTATACATAAAAGGCCACAAACACAGGAATCTTAAGATATGAGAAAAAGGCATAGGGTAGATTTTGAAACACTACTTAAAGAAAAAATGTCCGGACTTCGAAATCGAACAAAAGACAAGATTCGTGAAAAACTAAAAAATAAAGAAAATAATAAAGAAAAAATATTTGCAAAATTTTATGAGATGAGTTATAATGAATTACGTCGTCAAGCAAAAGAAAAGAATATTAAAATTTGGCGTAAAACAAAAGAGGAATTAATTGAACTACTCATCGAACAAGAAAGATTACATTAGTTATTCACAATTTAAAATGTGGACAGAATGTGGCCACAGATACAAATTAGCTTACAAAGAAAACGTGCCGTTTTATTCTAGTAACGAATATACAGCATTCGGCACTGCGATTCATGAAACATGCGAAAAGGTCATTTTTGGAAATGAAAAAAAAGATCCAAATGATTTTTTTCTAGAAAGTTTCCAAGAAAGCCGTAAAGAAATAGAAAACCCCAATGAGAAGTTGGCCTCTGAGATGATACCACAGGCCAAACAAATATTAGAGAACGTACATGACGCTGTGGATGAATATTTTGGAAAGCGAGGTGTAGATTATGAGGTGGGGACTTTAGAAGAACAGTTGTTTGTTCCAATCCGAACAGACCTTTCGTTTAAGGGGTATATTGATATAGTGTTAATGACTCCCGATGGAAAATATCACATAATTGATTGGAAAACATGCTCGTGGGGTTGGAATGCCAGGAAGAAGTCTAGTAAACTGATGACCTACCAACTAACACTTTACAAAGAATATTTTTGTAAAAAGCATGATATAGATCCAAAAAACGTTGAAACCTATTTTGCCCTGTTAAAGCGCACCGCGAAGAAAGATAATGTAGAAATTTTTAGGGTTACTAGCGGCGAAAGAAAAACTGAAAATGCCCTTAAAGCGTTAAACAATTTCATATATAATTGTGATAAAAGCGTATATTTTAAAAATAGATTATCGTGCAAATATTGTAACTTTTATAAAACAGAACACTGTAGGTGAGAAAATATGACGGAAAAAAAGATTAAAATTTTAACCCTTGGCGATATGCCTTTGAGTTCATCTGGGGTTGGAAATCAAAGTAGGAATTTTATTTATGCCTTATTAAAAAGTGGAAAATTTCAAGTTTTTAGTTTAGGGGGCGCCATAAAACATCCAGAACACAAACTGTTGACAACTGAGGAGTGGGGGGATGATTGGAAAATTTTGCCTGTAGATCAGTTTGGTACCCCGGATCTTGTACGTTCAATACTGTGGAGAGAAAAACCAGATGTTGTTTGGATAATGACAGATCCTAGATTCTGGGGTTGGCTATGGAAGATGGATAATGAAATCAGAGCCAATGTGCCCTTGGTATATTATCATGTATGGGACAACTATCCGTACCCAGTCTTCAACAAACCGGCTTATGACAGCAACGATGTAATTGTATCGATTTCTAAATTAACAAACGATATTGTAAAAAATGTTGCACCAGACGTAGAATTACATCATATTCAACACGCCGTTGATTCTGATTTATTTAAGAATTTGGGTGAAGAGACGCGTTTAAAATTACGAACTCAAAATAAAACGCCAACCGGCCAATCTTTCACAGATAAATTTGTAGTCCTTTTTAATAGCAGAAACGCTAGGAGAAAACAAAGTGGAACTTTAATGTTTTGGTTTAAGGAATTTTTAGATAAGGTTGGTCATGACAAGGCGTGCCTTTTGATGCACACGGAACCAACTGATCCAAACGGACCAAATTTGAATGCAATTGCAACTGATTTAGGCTTAGATAAGGGTCAGGTTATTTTTTCTAGAGAAAAGGTTCCAGAAGACGCAATGCCGGCCCTTTATAACGTTGCTGATGTTCTGGTGAACATCTCGGATGCAGAGGGGTTTGGACTATCCTGTTTAGAAGCCTTATCTTGTGAAATACCAGCCATAGTTAGCAAAACTGGTGGTTTACAAGAGCAAATAACTGATGGCGAAACTGAGTTCGGCGTTGGCATCCAGCCAGCAAGTAGAATGATGGTTGGTTCACAACAAGTTCCATATGTTGGAGAAGACAGGATATCTAAGAGTGATTTTATTGATGCTTTATTAAAAATTTATAATATGTCAGCCGAGGATAGAAATGAACTTGGAAAGCTGGGAAGAGAACATGTAATAAAGAATTATAATTTTACTGATTTTAATGAGTCATGGGTGAATTTAATGTTGAACATTTATGAAAAATATGGCTCTTGGGATTCTAGAAAAAATTATGAATCATGGAGAATGGAGACCCTATGAAGAAGAGAGTATTGTTGGTAGGCCCAATATTGACACAATCTGGCTATGGTGAGCACGCTAGATTAATTTACCGAGCCTTAAAAAGTCGTGAAGACTTATTTGATATATTTATCAGTCCGATTGGCTGGGGTGCCACTAGTTGGTTATTTGACAGCACAAAAGAAAGAGAGGATATAGACAATTTGATTATAAAAACAGCCCAGTATATGGGGCAGGGTCTCCCTTTTGATACTACAATAATGGTTACGATACCTACAGAGTGGGAACAATATCGAGCATCGCAAGAAACTATTGGCGTCTGCGCTGGAATTGAGTCTGACCGAGTATCTCCCCATTGGATCGATGTTTCAAATAAAATTATTGACAAGATAATTGTTCCTTCATGTTTTTCTAAGGAGATCTTCGAAAGATCCTCTTGGGATGTAAAAGATCAACATGGAAATGACCACACAATTACTTTACAAAAGCCAATTGAATATATAAACTACCCAGTGAAACCAGAGTATGTTTCTCCAAATAAAGATTTATTATCAAATATAAAATTTGATCATGATTTTAATTTTTTATGCGTCGCGCAGTGGGGTCCGAGAAAAAATATCGCTAAAACAATTGAAAATTTTGTAGAAGAATTCAAGGAAGATGATGTAGGTCTTGTTTTAAAGGTGTTTATGAGGGATACATCTACAACAGATTTTTCTGTAACAAAAAAGACCATAGAGGACATTCTCAACAAATACGAAGATAGAGAATGTTCAGTACATTTAATTCATGGCTATATGAAGTCCGAAGAACTGGCCTCTCTAATGGTTCATCCTCAAATCAAGGCAATGATAAATTTTGGCCATGGTGAGGGCTATGGACTTCCATTGTTTGAAGCTGCCGCAGTCGGCCTGCCGGTTATCACTCATGATTGGGGTGGTCAAAAAGATTTTCTTTACGCTCCCAAAAAAGATAAAAAGGGCAAGGAAAAGCTAAGACCACATTTTGGCAAAGTTGCATATGATCTTAAGCCAATCCAAAAAGAGGCTGTTTGGGACGGAGTGTTACAACCAGAAAGTCAATGGGCTTTTCCCAACAACACGTCATGTAAAATCGCCATGCGTCAATGTTATGAACACTACTCTTTGTCTGTGGCTAACGCAAAAAGATTAAAAAAATGGGTTGGAAAAAACTTTACAGAAGAACAAATCTATAAGCAAATTTGTGCGTCTATTTCTAGTCCGGAAGACGAGGAATGGCAACACACTTTAAATGACATCCAACTTATCTAACATCTTTTTTGTACAGGACTTTTTTAGAGAGGAATTACTTGGGGGTGCAGAGTCAAATGACTCTGTGTTAATATCACATTTATCTAAAAAGTATTCAATTAAAAAAATCAAATCACATTCCTTGACCGGCGAAATGTTAGAAAACAATAAAAAGGAATTGTTTATTTTTTCAAATTTTACTTTAATGCCAGTCGAAATTGTCAATTTTGTAGCTAAAAATAATAAATATATAATATATGAACATGATCACAAGTACGTCAATACACGAGATCCTAGTAGATTTAAAGATTTTTTAATACCAAAAGAGTCAATTATAAACTATGATTTTTATAAAAATGCCATCGCCGTTATTGTACTGAGCAAAGTTTGCAAAAAGATTTTAGAAGATAATTTGAATTTGAATAATATTTTCAGTATAGGCAGCAGCTTGTGGTCTAAATCTAAGTTTGATTATTTGCGGGCACTTTCTTCCAGTCCAAAAAAACAAAAATACGCGGTATTAAACTCTGGTAATCCAGTGAAGGGCCGCCTCGACGCAATTCGATTTTGTGAAAAAAACAACCTTGAATATACTTTAGTAGGTTCAAATAACGAGAGGGATTTTTTAAAACATTTATCGACATTTGAAACTTTAATTTTTTTTCCACAAGTTTTAGAAACCTTTTGTCGCCTAGCAGCGGAGGCAAAAATGCTAAATTGTAGTTTGTTGACAAAAGCACGCCTGTTGGGATTCTATAGCGAAGAATGTTCAAAACTTAAAGGCGAGAAGTTAATAAAAGATTTAGAGCACCGCGTCGGCGCGGCACTTGAATTGTTTGATAATCTTATAGTAGGGGCAATAGACAAATGATTCTTATTACTGGCGCTGCAGGGTTCATTGGTTCTCATCTAGTAGGTGGCGATAAAGAGCGATATGTCTTGTGCGATCCAAGAGACACCTCAATGTATAGTCCTGAAAGGGCATTAAAATTGCTGAAAAATATAGGCCAAATTGAGGCTGTTTATCACTTGGGTGCGATATCATCTACAACTGAAAAAGATATTATAAAATTAACTAAAAATAATGTTCTTTTTAGCTGCCAACTGTTAGACGCCTGTATTGATAAGGGGATACCGTTTATTTATGCTTCATCTGCTTCCGTTTATGGCCTAGGCAATAATGGCTTCTTTGAAAACACACGCTTAACACCACTAAACTATTATGCGATTAGCAAAGCTTCATTCGATATGTTTGCCATTCAAAAAATGAAAGATAATCTTGATGCAAAAATAGTGGGACTTAGATATTTTAATGTTTATGGCCAGCGCGAGGAATCGAAGGGCAGCATGGCCAGCCCAATTCATAAATTTATACAGCAGGCAAGAGAGGACAGAAAAATAAAAGTTTTTAAAGGAAGTGGCGGCTTTTTGCGAGACTTTATTCATGTTGATGATGTAGTATCTATAACAAAGGCAGCGCCAAAATTCAAAAATTCAGGAATTTATAATGTGGGTACGGGGGTAGCTAGGTCTTTTATGGATGTGGCAGAGATTGTTTCTAGACATATAAACATTTCACAAATACAGGAAACCACCTTCCCTGATCATTTAATTGGAAAGTATCAAAATTATACACGTAGTGACAATACTAAAATCAACTCTATAGGCTATCCGCTCCACCGCACCTCTTTAGAGGAAGGTATTCGAAGAGTGATAAATGGGTAAAAAAAATGTTTTTACAAATGGCTGTTTTGATGTTCTCCACCGCGGCCACATAGAATTGTTAAAATATTGTGAAACTTTGGGCGATGTAATCGTTGGTTTAAACAGCGATGAAAGCATAAGAAGGCTAAAAGGCGACCACCGCCCGGTAAATTCACAAGATGATAGAAAAGCTTTATTACAAGCAATAAAATATGTTGATCGCGTCATCATTTTTGAGGAAGACACCCCCTATAATTTAATAAAAAAGACAACTCCTGATATAATAGTGAAGGGTGGTGATTACAAAAAAGAAGAGGTCGTAGGCTCAGATCTTTGTGAGGTTATAATTTTTAATTATTTAGATGGATATTCAACGACAAAAACAATTGAAGGTATTACTAGCGGGAGATAGCTGTAAAGATATCTACCACTATGGCGCCTGTGAACGTTTAAGCCCAGAGGCCCCGGTGCCAGTTTTAAAGCTTCAATATACAGAAATAAAGCCCGGAATGGTACTTAACGTGAAAAGGAATTTGGAGTCATTTTCAGTAGATGTAGATGTATTAACAAATGAACAGATGATCACCAAAGAACGCTTTGTCGACATAAAAACTAAAAATCATCTATTAAGATTTGATACTGGTGAACAAGCGCCGCTGTCTTTGATAAAAATAAAAACAGTAAAAAATGTTGATTTTTCTAAATACGATGCCGTTGCTTTAGTAGATTATAACAAGGGAACTTTAAACAAAGAAAATATAAGCATTATTTCACGAGAGTGTAAAAAAAATAATATTCCGCTGTTTGTTGATAGCAAAAAAAAGGACCTAAGCGCTTTTAATAACTGCATATTAAAAATAAATAACAAAGAGGAAGCTGCTGTTGAAAGATTTCCGGAAAAATATGAGATGATTGTTACACATGGAAGCAAAGGCGCGATTTATCAAGATAAAATTTATAAGGCCCTTCCTGTCGAGGTTTATGATGTCTGCGGTGCAGGCGATACCTTCTTTTCTGCGCTTGTATACAAGTTTTTAATTGAAAAGAATTTGGAAGGGGCTATTAAATTTGCGAATAAATGTGCTAGAATTACTGTTAGTAGATCTGGTGTATATGCCCCGTCTAAAGAGGATCTTTTAAATTTATAAATGAAATATGTTTTTGATATTGATGGAACAATTTGTTCAATAACCGGCGGCGACTATGAAAACGCCGAGCCGTTTAAAGAGCGAATTCAAAAAATAAATGAATTGTACGAAAAGGGTGAAACAATCTTTTTTCAAACTGCGCGGGGTATGGGCCGCAGCGGAAATTCTAGACAATCTGCTTACCATGAGTTTTATGAATTTACTAGAGAACAATTATTACAATGGGGGGTAAAATATGACGCCCTCTTTATGGGTAAGCCGTCAGGCGATGTGTATGTAGATGACAAGGGAATTAAAGATGACGACTTCTTTGCCGATTAAGTTTGTCCCCAAGGGTTGGGGATATGAAAAGTGGATTGTAAACTGTGATGAATATTGTGGCAAATTACTACACTTTGTTAAAGGTAAACGTTGTTCTTGGCACTACCATAAGTTGAAAGATGAAGTATTTTATGTTCAATCGGGAAAGTTGTTGGTAAAATTTTCTGAAGAGGACAATGTAAAAACGGCTTGGACTGTAACCTTGGAAAGGGGAGATAATTTTCATGTTTATCGTGGATTGAGACATCAGATGATTGCCTTAGAAGATACAGAACTTTTTGAGTTTTCAACTCAGCATTTTGATAGCGATAGTTATAGAATACAGAAGGGTGATTAATTAATGATTAACGATATGGATTGGTTTTTAGAAAATTTAAAAAATAACGTTCAATTTGGCTATGCGAGATTTAATGATGGCGAGATGATGGGAATAGCCGATGTGGGGTCTGTAGTAGCCCGCGGCGATCAGTATGTTGATAGCAGTTTAAGCACCGCGCTGAAAGAGGCAATTAAACACAAGCAAACAAATTATTATATAGGAATTCCTTGCTCCCTGTGTTACCCAAAACATAATAAATTGGCCATGGAATTAGTTGGTGAATATAAGTATACGACAGGGGCCGTTGTTACAACAAATAGAAATTGGAAAAAGTTCATGGACAATTTTCCAACCGCTGTTTCAAACCGAAGGTTGGTTTGGATTGGGGGGGATGATCAGAATGTTGACAATTTAGAAACAATTGGTTTAAAAATAGCAAAAAGGGGCCTGCTGCCAAGAAAAGATAGTTGGCGCTATTATGAACATGTATTAAAGACTTTCCCGAAACAATTAGAAAAGGGCGACGTTGTTTGTATTTCGTTGGGGCCAACAGCAAGGGTTCTTGTTAAGGAGTGGTTTGGGGAAATGCCCGATATAACTTTTATAGATATAGGCAGTAACTTAGATCCTTTCACAAGAAATGTTAGTCATGCATGTCATAGAGGCTGGGAAGAAACCGGCTTCAACCTAGCTAAACGATGTGAGGAGTGTAATTAGATGAAGATTTATGTTGTCGCGTGTGATAAGTTTACACACGTTTGTCCAACGACCGTCGAATTTTTAAATAAAAATTGGCCCAATCAAGATATTACTATTTTGGGATACGGCGCGGTCACCAGCCTGCAAGGCTTACCTGAGAATGTTGATATTCACAGCTTGGGGAACGAAGAAGAATATGATTCTAGTTGGACAACGGCCCTTATACCATTTTTCGAAAACGTAAAAGAGGATTATTTTGCCTTGATTCTGGAAGACACCATTTTGATGAACCCCGTCGATTCAGAAAGACTTTCAATTTTAGAAGAACAGTTTATTTCAGGCAGCGCTTCCAAGGCCATGATCGGCGGCGGTTTATTTTTGGGTGACTCCAAGAGACATTATGATTCCTCCGGTAGAAGCTACTTAGTTTTTAATCAAAGCATAGATTATCGTTGTTCCTTGCACCCAGCAATATGGAAAAAGGATTATTTTTTAAAATTTTTAAAACCCAATATGAATCCTTGGCAATTTGAATTGTGGAATAACAATTTTGCCAAACACGATGGTGCAAAAATTATAAATAATGATTATAAATATCCAGAAGAGCCTCATACCTATTCTTTTTTGAATTTATATCAAGCAGGCAAACTAACAATAAACGAGGAGGGGAACATCCGCGATCAACAACCTTCTGGTAGATTTTTTGCAAAAGAAGATTTAAAATATATTTGGAGAAAAATAAACAATGCATAGCCCATGGAGAGTAGTAGAGATGTTCGAAGAAAATGTAGCCAAATATTGTGGTTCTAAGTACGCAGTCGCAATTGATAATTGTACAGATGCCATTATGATGTGCTGTCAATATTTGGGCGTAAGAGAAGCAACCATTCCAACTAGAACTTATTTGTCTGTTCCACAGTCTATTATGAATGCCGGCAGCAAAGTAAAATTAAAAGATTATCAATGGAAGGGTATATATCAATTAGAGCCACACCCAATCTATGATGCTGCGAAAAGATTCACCTCCGATATGTACATTCCCGGTACATACATGTGTCTCTCGTTTCATCACAAAAAAACACTCAAGATCGGCAAGGGTGGCATGATTTTAACCGATGACGCAGATGCAGTTAAATGGTTTAAGGCGGCTCGCTATGAAGGCAGAGATCATGTTGCTGATGATATCGATATTTGCGGCTGGAATGCATATATGACTCCCGAACAGGCGGCACGCGGCCTAACTCTCTTACAAACGCTGCCAAAACATAATGATGATCAGCTAGAAGAACCTCAGTACCGAGACCTAAGAACGATACCACTTTTCATGAATTGTGAAACGGTGGAATAATTTTTGACACAGGATAAAAAATGAATTTAAACTTACAATACAAAAAACACCCAAAAAACTTAAAAAACACTTGGATTAATCAGACTGGGCATATTTCTTTATATTCCGGTCCAGATCCAGAATATAAAAACTTATTTCAAAAATATTACAATAATTTTAGCGGAAAAATTTTGGAAATTGGTGCTGGAACAGGCTATTTTGCAAAATATTTATTAGAAAATTATTCAGTGAGCAAGTATACAATCTTGGATATATCTAGAAATATTACTGAGTTACAAAACAACTATCTAAAAGATTTTAAAGATATCGAATATATTGATTCTGAAAAATATGAACAGGCTTTTGAACAAAAATACGATTTGTTAATAGCCACTCACTGCTTATCAGAGACGCCGCGTTATTATTACAGTGATATTTTGGAGAAGGTTGGGGCGGATAACTGCCTTATAATAGATGAAAGTACAGATCCAAGTGACCTCGAATTTAACGAAACTATTTCAGAGTGGGCTGCAACTTTTCAATCCAACGAGGACACACACAGAAACTATAATATTGATGGTTTGAAAACACAGGGCACCATGGTTTATGTCGGCAAGGGGGGACGAAGTGCAGCATAGTAGTCATCGTTTAATACCGATTCTTGGTAAAGGGTTGCAAAAATATAATCAGGAAGATTGTGAAACTATCGACCCAACAAACACTGTGGATGTCTTTGATAAGGAAATCTGGCCATATATTAAAAAATATTTTCATGAAGAGTCTAATGTTTTAGATGTCGGTTGCGGCAACGGCCGTTTTTCATCTTTTATAGCCAAACATGTTGGCCGAGTAGACGCGATTGATGGATTTCGCGAAATTAGTCCAAGTCATATCACAGAAAATATACATTTCTATAAAAAAAATATACAGGAATTTGAAGGAGAAAATTATGATGTAATTTTTCTCTTTGGGGTTTTTTATTTACAAGAAAGTTGGGGTTCCTATAAAGCTTTTGAAATGCTCGTTTCAAAGCTTCACAGCGACGGCGCCCTTATAATAATTGATGACAAGAAGCGAGACCGGGATTACGCTAAGAGTAAACAGATGGCCGCAGGCTTTTACAATTTAAAAGAATTGAGTGACCTCAACGGCGTTCAGATTTTAGAGTCATTTATTCAAAAAAATAAAATACACAAGGTTAGTATTATTAGATGAAAATAGAAAATCCATTTAAACCATATGAAAATTGTCATAATGGTGCCACTGCCGTTTTTTATGGTTCCGGCCCAACTATTTTAGATTTTAACCCAAAGGAAGTAGAAGAGGCGGTCATAAAAATTGGGCTAAACGATCAAATCTTTTTAGATTTAGATTTAGATTATTGGTTCATGGGAGACGCACAGCCTCAAGTACCATCTAAGTTTTATGATAGGGTGGGCGATTATAATGATTATAAACCAAAAATACAAAAGTTCATTAGATTTTGCACATGGAACATGCAAGATAAAATCACCATTCCAAAATGGGGAGTTGTTCCTAGAAACGGCCAGCTTCCAATTTTAAAGAACTCTAAACTTTATGTTTGCGATGAGGATGGAAATCCCGATGTGTGTTTGTTTAAAAAAGATATTTCTCAAGGAAATTTAAGCGGAGTGTCTTCAATAAGTTTTGAAGTGTTGCAATTTATACTATATTGTGGTATAAAAAGAGTATACCTTGTTGGTCATGATTGTGATTATGATAATGGCACATTTGCAGGAAATATGATTGGCAAACAACAAAATGCGGGGTACTACCAATTGAGATATTGGCGGATTGTTAAACCATGGATTGAGAAAAATTACCCGGATGTTAAAATCTGCTCAATTAACCCTGTTAAGTTAAATATTTTTGATAAAGCTGATAAAATAGAGATAAGATGAAAAGTGATACCGTCGCATGTTTTATACCGATTAAGGAAAGAAGTACAAGGGTTCCTAGGAAGAACTTTCGTTTATTGGGTGACCGTCGTCTTTTTGAATACATTATAATGACTGCTGTTGATTCAAATTGTTTTGATAAAATTTATGTTGATACTGATAGCGATGAAGTATCTGAGTTCTGCGCCGACCTTAAGGTAGAGGTGATTACAAGAGATTCAGAATTATCTAAAGACACCGCCAACGGCAATGATCTTATGAATTATTGGTATAAAAAGTTTCCCCATTATGATTATTATTTTCAACTTTTTGTAACATCACCCTTTACAAGAATAAAAACTATAAAAGAGTGTATTAAAACATTAAAACAAGAGAAGTATGATTCTGTTTTTACAGCACATAAAAAATGTGGTTGGTATTGGTTTGATAGGATCCCGATAAATTATAATCCGCTGGTGCTTCCTAGAAGCCAAGATGCAAAAAAGGTTTTTAGTGAAACCACGGCACTTTATGGTATCAACAAGCAGGCCCTACATGGCAGAAGGTGCAGAATTGGAAATCGCCCTTATTTTTATTTTGTTGACGATCTGGAATCAGTTGACATTGATTCTGCGTTTGATTTTGAGATGGCGAACATGTTGGTTAAAAAATATAATAAGGAAGAGCGATGTTAAATTTTGAAAATATAGATGAAAAGTTTGTCAATACGGTCAGTAGTAGAGAGTGGCAAGAATTGCAAGATAAATATAATAAATGCAACGATATATATGTTCTTGGCCATGGCGGAAATATGGGCGTTGCAGATCATACTGCAGTCGATATGACAAGGCTTTCAAATGGCACTAAGAATGCTATGTGCCCCGGCAGTTGTGTGGTGGCGACTTCATATATTAATGATACAAATTTTGATCAGTGGATGGTCTCTTGGCTTCAATCTAGGACCTCCACTCGCACCAAGTCGCAAATGTCCAAATCACTTGTATACGGTATTTCGTCGTCTGGTAAATCCAGAGATGTGATAAAAGCACTTCAATGGGCATCCGATAATGGTATGAAAGTTTGTTTAATAACGGCGAAACCTATAGATGTAGAAATCAAAAATTTGACACAAGTTGTGTTGGGTGTGAATTATTATCATACAGCAGAGTGTCTTACACTGCTTCTTCAATATCAACTAACTCATGGATCTGGCAAAATATGCCCGCCAATTGGCAAAAACTCCCCCGGGGAATTAGAAAAATTGAATTGGAAGGGTGGTGAAATAAGAGAGCACAGCTATCCTGATGAAAAAATAAATGTTGGAATAGATTTTGATGGGGTTATACACAAGAATTCAAAAGGATATTATGATGGAACAATTTATGATGTCCCGATTGATGGCACCACTGCCGCACTTGAAAAATTGGCTGATAATTATACTTTAATAGTTTACACCTGCAAGGCCAAATCTGACCGCGGCCTCGTTAATGGAAAAACTGGAACTGAGTTGGTTTGGGAATGGCTTAAGAAGCACGATCTTGCTAAATTCGTAAGCAAGGTGACAGCCGAAAAGCCTCGTGCTGTTTTTTATATTGACGACAAGGCTGTTCGATTTGATGGCAACTGGGATAGTCTGCTTGAAGCGGCATCAGCTTTAAAACTATTATAAAGTTAAAATTAGAATCCATGAAAAAAACAATAGCATACAAAAATACAAAAATACAATTCAGCAATTTAATAAACGGCGGCCAAAATATTGATGGTCATATAATTTCAGGCCAGTTATATAATCGCCCAGATCATAATTTTAATAGCCTCATTAGGCTTTTAAAGCCGGGTTCTACAGTTTATGACATAGGGGCCTATATTGGGACTTTCAGCATCCCCATGTCTTTAGAGGGCATGAATGTTTATGCATTTGAGGGGTATCCTGATAATTTTGAGAGAATTAAAAAAAATTGTAGTCCATACAATAATATAAAGCTTTATGATATTGCTGTCAGCGATAAGACGGAGACAGTACAAACAAAGTTTAATGATTGCACCGCCCTCAAACCAGAAATTAGAACTATAAAATATGTAAAATTTGATGAGTATGTCAAAGAAAACAAGATACCGTTACCAGATTTTATAAAAATGGATATTGAGGGTATGGAGACTGTCGCATTGCTTGAAATGAAAAACCTTCTAGAAAATATTCGGCCCATATGGCAAGTGGGATATCATTACGGCTTGGACATTAAGTTCGATGGGTACCCGGGCTTTGTTGAGCCAAAAGATGGCGGCTTTGATTTTAATAGGTTTAATCAGTTGGATTATTATATTTTTAATGAACACGGCCACCGCGTTAATGGTTTTTCTGGGTGGGGTGAATATGTGTGCATACCAAAAGAAAGGATAAAGAAATGAAACTATTGATAACAACAAGAGCAGATGAAACGGTGAGAGAGTGGATAAAATTGACCCATCCGCTGTTTAGAAAGTACGCTTCTCGTGTCGGTGCAGATTTCGTAATATTGGATGAAAGCTTTAATTGTCACGAGGCTGCAAGCGGTATTGGTGACGGCCTTTGGCATTTTAGAATTATGAAACATTATGATCTACATGAACAGTATGATAGAATTCTTCATCTCGATGGCGATGTTTTGTTGACTCCAAATTGTCCAAATTTATTTGAACATGTGCCTTACGATTACATTGGAACTCTTCACGAGGACGTCGGCGCGAGAAAGCCAAACAGGCTTGCTTGTATGCACGCCGCACAAGAAAAGTTTGGATTTATTGGCTGGGATAGTGGATATATAAATACTGGTGTTTTTATAACATCAAAAATCCATAAGGATATTTTTCAAAAAACCAATGGGCAATATTTTACAGACTGGGGAACAGATGATGTTCATATCGGCTATCGTATTAAAAAGCTGGGCTATAAGGTTAAATCCCTTTCGTACCAATTTAATCACATGACCATGTTTTCCGAAGAGTGGAATAATTTTGCCAATAGATTTGATTCTCACATTGTTCATTATGCCGGCAAGGGTGTGTTTGATGAATCAGATATAAGCGAAGAGGCCCTTCTTAAACACGCTAGCGGTACTGATTATCAGGCCGCAAAACTTGAACAAGCAAACTTAGATTATGAGAGGCTATATAAATGAAAACTTTAATAGCGGGTCCGTGGGTTGGAGAATTTGGCTGGGAGCTATTTGCTTGGCAGGGATATGTTAGGGCTTTATCTAGAAAATTTGATAAAACTATGATAATTTCAAGATTAAATTCTAAGGCCCTGTATGATGATTTTGCGGATGAGTTTGTTTCTTATGAGCCTGTGGGGGGTCTGGCAGATTCTTATTTTATGCATGGCGTTGACATAAAAAAGTGCTTTATGGAGGTAATTTCTAAAAACAAGATCGCTGTGAATAAAGACACAACACTACTATTACCTAGAAGAATAGGGTTTCCACCACACACTCACTACGAGCAGCTTATGATTTTTGGTGAACACATGGTGAAGCCAGAGTATGTTCAATATGGCAATCCGGCAGAACAAAAATATGATTTTGTTTTTCATATTAGAGATAGGGACCTGAGAAAAGAAGACAACTGGGCAATGGACAATTGGAATTTGTTAAAAGAAAAGTTAAATAGTGATAAAATAGCTTGTATCGGCACTAAAAGTGAGTCGGGCTATATACGGGAAACAAAAGATTTGAGGGACGCACCATTAAAGGAAGTTTTCAACGCTCTCGCCGCGGCCAAGTGCTGCTTTGGCCCTTCGTCTGGGCCAATGCACATGGCTAGCTTGTGCGGGTGTCCCCACGTTGTGTGGTCAATTGACAGTAACAAAATTAGATACGAAGAAAACTGGAATCCACTCAACACAGAGGTTTTATTTGACTCTGAACACGAATGGCACCCAGCTTCAGATTATGTGTACAATAAATTTATTAATTGGATTGAGGAGAAAAAATAAATGAGCAAGGTTTTATTACAGGATAATTCGCATATATATTCACATTTGGGGAATAAAATAGAAAATTTAAAAAACTGTAGAGTTATGGTTACTGGTTCAAAGGGCTTTTTAGGAAGAACGATTTTGTCTTTTTTGAATTTTTTGAATAAAGAAAAGTTTAACAAAAAGGAACAAATAAAGATTATAGCAATAGATTATGATGATAATGATATTTGTAATCCTCTTAATGAAACAATTGAGGAGGGCAAGATTGATTATATTATTAATTGTGCTGGTATTGCATCTCCAAAAAAATATTTAAAAAAGCCATTGAAAACTTTAGATGTCTCGTACCTCGGCACAAAAAATATTTTAGAGTTAGCTATTCTTAGAAAAACTAAGTCAGTTTTGATGTTTTCTTCTAGCGAGGTTTATGGCACCCCGGACAAAGACAACATTCCCACAAAAGAAGAGTATGTTGGTTCTGTAACAACTTTTGGCAATAGAAGTTGTTATGATATAGGCAAGAATGTTTTGGAAACCTTGTGTTATGTTTATCACGATGCCTATAAGGTCCCGGTTAACGTCCTCAGACCGTTTAATTTATATGGTCCGCTTATGGACATTAATGATGGTAGAATTATACCAAATATATGTAAGGCTATGTTAGAAGGGAATGATTTTTCCGTTTATGGGACTGGCAAACAAACAAGGACATATTGTTATGTAACAGATGCGGTTGTATATTTCTTTGAAATATTGTTTTCACAAAAATTTGGTGAAATTTTTAATGTCGGGTCTGAAGATGAGGAATTGTCGGCACTGGAAATAGCTGAAAAGTCATATACAATAATCAAGCCAGATAACTCAAAATACTTTGTCAAACCGTATCCGAATGAATATCCAAATAATGAGCCACAACGTAGGTGCCCGGATATTTCTAAAATTAAAAAAGAATTTGGATATGACCCTAAGTATGATTTTGAACGAGGGCTTATATCTTGTTATCAGCATTTTTCCTCTGTGCTGTAACATATGGGTATTAATACATGAAAATAGAAAAAATATATTCAAAAAAAGATCCTAGTCGGTTACTGCATGTTATAAACAGGTTGGTAGATTTTGAAGGGAGGAATGAATTAATCCCAGAAAATAATTTTATTCAATGTGCTTTGTTAAAAATGAAGAAAGGCAAAACATTTTTACCCCACAGACACATAACAAAGGACAGACACTATCCAGAGCAAATTGCGCAGGAGTCTTGGGTCGTCGTTAAGGGAAAAGTTCGTTGTAAGTTTTATGATATAGATAATACGATAATTGCAGAACCAATATTAGAAGCGGGGGACGCAAGCTTTACTTTATACGGTGGCCACACATATGAAATATTGGAAGATGACACTATAGTCTATGAATATAAGACAGGCCCATATGAGGGACAAAAATTAGATAAGGTTTTCATATGAAGATTAATTTAGGCTGCGGAAAAAGAAACTTTGGCAAAGATTGGATTCATATTGATGGTGGCGATTATGAACATCTACATTCAAAAGATATTAGAAAATTACCACTTGAGGATGGTGTAGCAGATCTCATTTATGCTTCACATGTTATAGAATATTTTGACAGGGAAGAAATAGTGCCGATTCTCAAGGAATGGCATAGAGTTCTTAAGCCAGATGGTATTTTGCGGCTAGCCGTTCCAGATTTTGCAGTTATGGCAAAATTATACGATAGTGGGAACTACAAGCTGGAGAACTTTTTAGGGCCTCTGTATGGTAAAATGCTGATGGACAACTCCGTTATTTATCATAGGACAGTTTATGATTTCTATTGTTTGAAAAGGCTTTTATTGGAAGCTGGTTATAAAAACGCAAAAAGGTATGATTGGCGCGAGACTAATCATTCACACTGCGACGATCATTCACAAGCCTATCTGCCGCACATGGATAAAAATAATGGAATTTTGATAAGTTTAAATGTGGAGTGTGCTAAATGAGTTTTGACGTTGTAGGGGAGTTTGAACAGGAGATTGCTAGATTTTTTGGCGCCCCGTATGCAGTGGCCGTTGATTGTTGTACGCATGGATTAGAATTGTGTTTAAGATTCACAGAGGCTCAAAAAATAAACGTCCCTGCACATACTTACATATCTGTGCCATTTTTGGCAAAAAAACTGAACATAGAATTTGAATGGAGAGACGAGGAATGGAGTGATTTTTATTACCTAACAGACAAAATTATAGACGCTGCCGTTTTATGGAAAAGGGACAGCTATATTTCAAATACTTTTATGTGCCTAAGTTTTCAATTTAAAAAACATTTAAATTTGGGCAGGGGTGGAATAATTTTGTTAGATGATAAAGAATCATATGAGAGTTTAAAAAAAATGTCATATGATGGTAGAATACTTAATATACCATGGAGAAAACAAAATATAACCACCATGGGCTATCATTATTATATGACGCCAGAAACAGCCAAATTGGGTTTGGAAAAATTGCCGCAGGCAATAAAGGACAAACCTGTAAAATGGGCTTTGACCGACTGGCCAGATTTAAGAAAAATGGGAGTTTTTGAATGAAGAAAGCCTTGATTACTGGAATTTCCGGACAAGATGGCTCATATTTGTCTGAATATTTGATCTCTTTGGGTTATGAGGTCCATGGCGTTGTTAGAAGACACTCTGTGGCTGAAAATCAAAATTGTCGCCTTCATCATTTAAATGGTGAAATAAACACGCACTATGGCGATCTTCTAGATATCCCATCATTAACTAGGATTATTTCGGAGGTAAAGCCCGATGAAATTTATAACCTTGCGGCCATGAGTCATGTTAGGATCAGTTTTGATATTCCGTCTTTTACCATACAAACAAACGCTCTCGGAGTATTAAATCTTCTAGAAGTATACAAAAGCATTGTACCGGAAGCAAAATTTTATCAAGCTAGTTCTTCTGAGATGTTTGGTAATTCGGTGGACGAAGATGGAGTACAAAGCCTTACAACCCCAATGAAGCCTGTTAGTCCTTATGGGTGTGCAAAACTTTTAGGATTCAATCTAGTAAGGCACTATCGCCACGCATATAAGCTTCATGCCTGCAACGGAATCTTGTTTAATCACGAATCCCCTCGTAGAGGTTCAAACTTTGTAACAAACAAGGTGGTGAAGACTGCCGTGGAAATAAAAAAAGGGCTAAGAGACAAACTTGAGTTGGGAAACTTAGATTCATATCGCGACTGGGGACACTCCAAGGATTACGTTCGTGCTATGCACATGATCATTAATCACGAGACTCCAGATGAGTGGATCGTCGCGACCGGAAAAACACACTCTGTTAGAGATTTATGTGAAACAGTTTTTTCAAAGTTGGATATGGATTATAGGGATTATGTTGTACAAAATCCCAAGTTTATGAGACCAGAAGAATTAAAGTATTTAAAAGGCGAATCACAAAAAACAAGAGACGTTCTTGGGTGGCAGCCAGAGTATACTTTTGAGAGTATGCTTGAAGAGATGATTCAGAGATGGATGAAAGAAATTCAATAAAATATAGGAGAAATAAAATGAATAACGAAATGCAACTATCAGATCAGGCACTAGGCGCAGTAATGATGGCCTTACAAAAGTCACTTTTGCAGGAAAGTGATATTGTACCTGTTTTAAAGGGCTTTAAGTTTGTGGTAGATGAGTCGCTAAGTGGCGAATTGGTCGTAAAAAATCCTCCATTGGTTAGGATAGATACAGATGGCCATATGATTTTGAATGATGGCGATGAATCTAAAAACGATTAAAACAAAATGGGGCGAAGAACAGCTTCTTATTGAGACTGATAGATATATAATTAAGAAGCTTTTTATTAAGCCCACGCGCAACACCCCTCAAGGCTTTCATATGAGAAAGAGCAAATCTATTTATATTTTACAAGGCACTCTCTATTTAGATTTTTCTCGGGAACAGGGAGAATCTAATATCCGAAAGGTTTTTGAGGGCGAGTCTTGGCATCTTATACCAAAAACCACTTATCGCTTCTGTGCCCCTGCAGAAAGAGGAGTTGCTCTTTTGGAAATTTCAACATCAGATTTGAAAACCAAAATTGGACTAGGCGGCGAAAATGCCAAAATATAATTATGGTTGCATGACCTGTGGCATAGAATGGGTTCGGTGGGGTTCTATAAAAGATGTCGTTAGTCAATGTCCGACTTGCTTTAGCGAGGAGGTAAAAAAAAGACCATCAGATTTTTTTGTTGTGAACGAGGCGAAAGAGGAAGAAGAAATTTCTTCAAAGCAAAATGTAACAGAGCACATCGAAGAAAATCGTCAGATTCTAAAAAAAATGAGGCAAGAGGCCCAAAAGGGAGAATTAGTAAAAGATGTTTGAAATAGTATCAGTTGTCGGCATAGTAATTTTTGTTTTGTTCATAACCTTTTCTGTATGGGCGAATGTTTATCTTTTAAGAAAACTATTATATTTTACTGAAAATATAGGAGGGGTTGGCAATTCAATAGACGAATTTAATGAACATTTACATGCATTACATGAATTGCCCATGTTTTATGGCGACGAAAATATAAAAAAATTGATCGACCATTCAGGACAACTTAAAAAGGAGTTGTCGAACTTTAGAGAGGCGTATAGACAATAGTATGGCACGAAGAAGAAAGAAACCCGGTACAGGAAGAAGATATTTCGATAAAGAGCATGAACTGGCGATTGTACAATACACAAAATCTACAGACATAAGAGAAAAAACAGATCTTTATGTTAAATTAATTCAGCCCGCCTTTAATGAAATGGTTGATAAAATTGTATATACATATAAATTTAATAATTTGCCAAATATAGATTATCTTAAAGACGATTGCAAAATATGGCTAACAACAATTTTGGATAAATATGATCCAAACAAGGGTTCGAAAGCGTTTTCTTATTTTTCTGTTATTACAAAAAATTGGTTTATTCACAAAGCAAAGAAAAATTTGAAAACTTCGAAAAGGGAAATTCCGTTAGAAGACGCCCTTCGGGGTTCTCAAAGTCATTTTGTTGTTGATACAAACCCTTACGAAAGAAATAGAGAAAAAAAGGAGTTCTGGTCGGCTTTAATACTTTTTATAAAAGAGGCACAAAAAAATGATGCTATAATGAAAAATGAAAATGACTCGCGTGTCATGTCCTCTATAGAATATATGTTGGAGAACATAGATAAAATAGAAATAATGAACAAAAAGGCCATTTATCTTTATTTGCGGGAGATGACGGGGCTGACAACAAAACAGCTTACCCCGACTTTAAGAAAGATAAAGGTCCACTATAGACAGTTTATGTGTGAATGGAATAAGTAAAAGTTCTTGTTATATCTAATTATTTGATGAGGGCTTATTATGAAAAAAGATAAATTATTAAAAGAAGCTTTGGATAACATCAGAACAGACAGGACTACGACCGAAGCATTGTTGCAGGATTTACAAGCTGAAATAAATAACAGTGAGACAACAAATGCTCGTTCGGGCCTCGTGGCTGCAAAATATGTTGAAACGCTACAAAGATCAAATGAACAAATAGTGAAGATTTTGACCCTCATGCAAAAGGCAACTCGGCATGAGGAAGATGTGGAATTATCTGATAATGAAAAGGACAATATTTTTGAACTAATTAAAAACGACAAGGACGAGAAAAAGGTATCAGGAGAATAGTGGTGGGTAAATATAGTGAAAACATGATACCTCTAAACTCTTCCACTTTTGTTGGTATATATGAACCAACATCAGATGAGGTCGCACAGGGGATAATTAATAAAGAAATTGGCAAAAGAAGTGTTACAAATTTTCCAAACAAGGCATACGTTCGTTATATAATAGAAACATCAGATGTTCTTTTGATGAGACATATTGGCGTGAGACAAACACAAATTGCGGAATCGGCCGCTTCGACTAAGGAAAAGACGATTGTGTTTGTTGAGATTGAAAATTATACCCCAATCACTTATGCGCTTTTTGTAGCTGGCAAGGTAAGCGAACTAACCTTCAAAGACTCTTTAACAAAAATACTTCTACCCGAGGATATCAGCCGAATCCCGGGCCTCCATGAGACCATTTTAATTAATTATCTCGACCCAACGGATATAGAGTCGGCTCGATTTGCCGGTTTCTATTCTGGCCGCGGCCAATCGTTAGACAATAATTTAGTTTCTTATAAAGAGAAGAAAAGCAACTCAAAATTGGTAATAGAGAGCGAGGGGGCATAAATTATGACGAGCACAAATGCAGTTAGTATTGTTAAAGAAAATACCGGCTATGACAATGTTGAAGATGGCAAACAGATCAAAGCTGCTCAAGAGCAGGCTAAAGAGCAAAATGTTCCCTATACGCTAAAAAGACCAGATTTTAAAACTTTGGTAGCAGAGGGTGCGACAATTGTCCACGGGCAAGGCGACGGCGTTCTCTTTATTGGTCAAGCTGGTGCTCATGGTGCAACGCCGAAAGCTGATATTCCCGGCTATAATGAGAGGATAGTTTTGGGTGTAGGGCTTATAAACGGCAAAAATAAAGAAGATCGTAAAAAAGTTGATTTAAGAAAAGATAACATGAGAATGGCAGCCGGCATAAGAATTGATCAGCGTACAAAATCAGGAAAAAAGCCAAAAGACGACTATAAGAATTTAAAGGACAGGGACAGAGATTTGACCACGCCTACCCCTCTCGACTATCTTTCTTCGGTGCAAATTGTGGGCGATAGAGTGGCCATTGCTGCTCGTACAGCGGGTGTGGATATTATTGGAGGCTTTGACCCTGAGATGGCCACTAGCGAAGGAACTGGAGAACCAAACAATATAGGCGCCATCGGAGGCGGCGTAAAGCTTATTAATGCTAACTGGGATGAAAAGATATTAAATAATGAAGCTCATCCATTTGGTCTGCAGCCAATTCCAAAAGGAAAAAATTTAGATCAGTCTCTCGATAGTATATTGGCGTGCATTGAGCAGATAAACAAGGTGCTTAAAAAAATGCATACCGCGAATGTTGTTTCAGAAAAGGCCACGCGCCTCGCCTTGGCTAAACATTCTCATATTGGCACGGCATTTGTGCCCATTCCTGTGCCTCCGTTCATTTCGAAAGCTTTTGTCATAACCAAGCCAGATCTTATACTTGGCGGCGAGTTAGTTACGACTCAAATTAAAAAATCCGGAAGCGATGTTCTTAATATGCTTAAATTGTTAACACAAAGATATAACAGCGCAGCAGCTAGGATAAATAAATCATATTTATCAGAGGGGTATGTTTCCAGCAGGGGAAACTTTACTACTTAAAATGACCAATAAAACTACACCAGCAAAAAAGGCGCAGTCAGCCGTTAATAAAACTGCTAAAAAAATCAATAGTGCCGGCGCGATGTTGGCCGCTGGGTTTATCTATGGCCAAGACGCCATAAATATTTTAACCAGTCTGGATCAAACAATTACAGATCTGGCGAACTTGAAGTTGCCCGATGGCAAGTGTAAATCGCTGGAGGGTAAAACAGAAGAAGAAAGTTATCTAGATAAACAACTCGCCGCGCTAAAAGGCTGCGCCCCTTATGCTCAAACTTTTTCGGACGCCTATAACGCTGACGATCCGGGCGAAAAACTAGAGAAAACTACGACAGGCTTATTACAATTAGCAGAGTCAATCTTATCTGTACAGGGCAAAGAAGCTGGCTTGGATAAAATGCTAGATTGTGCGGAGGCTCAATATCGCAAATTTTTAGCAGCTATTCCAGTGCAGTATTTTTTGTTGATTGCCCTATCAAAAACACTTAAAAATTTTAAACAGCCAAATTTAATAGCACAACAAGTTGATACTCCCTGCGGCGAAAAAATTAAATATCTTAAAGAATATGAAAATTTTATGCCAGACATTCAACTACCTCTTATACCAAGACTTCCATATATAGAAATTCCAGATATAACAGATTTGATTTGGGCCATCGCTGCAGAACAGGCATGTTACACTTTATGTGTGGCAACAACACCCATGGTTCAGACGGTTTCGGAAGTTTTGTTTTCGATGGTCGATGCGTGGGCAGAGACTGATGATCCAGACTATTCTAAAGTGCCCCCCTTGTTGAAGGTCTCAATAAACTCTTATATTTCCGATGAGGCGATCTTGGCATCTAAACAAAACAAACTAATTCCCTCTAGCGTGTCAATAGAGGATGTTCGATCGTACTTAACAAACATCCAACAGAGACAAGATATCGGTCAAGAGGAATTCGTATTTTTATTTTTGGGCAATGCCAACTGTAATATCTTGTCCAAACTTTTGTCCACTGAGACAATAGTTGATTTAGGTTATTTAACAACTGGAAAATTCAAATTAATGAATGAGGAAGAGATTATTAATTTCTTTTCATTTTTAGGTAGCTATGTTAATTTTATAAGATTAATTAAAGATTCTAAATTAGAAGTATGTCCTCCGGATCCTTGTGAACTAAAAGATGACGATTTAGAGGGTATCGTGGCAGCGGTAAACGATCTTTGTTCTTTGTTAAATCCAAATACCACACTACCGCCGCTTCCAATCAACGCTCTTATGAAGGGGACTGGCACAAACGACTTTATTGTTGATGTTACATATGATTCAAATAAATTAATAGCTGAATCTTCCAATGCCTATGCCGCACCAAAGATAGAACAGCTTAATCCTAGTACTGGTACACCAACAACAACTCCGGATGATGCAGAGGATTATTTTTTTCAATATGCATCGCAGGCCGCCGTTGTCTCTGAAGAACTTATAAAAGGGGAAAAGACTGATCAGATTGTGGGCCTTTTAGTGGAGCCAAAAGAAACATCTTTGGTTGGCTTCAAGAAGATAAAAGATAAGAAACTGTTTGATTTCCCATGGCCACTACCGGATATATACTCATATAAGACAGATTATAGCACCATCGCAGAAACCTATTTAGAGGATAAAAACATTGTTTTGGCGCCCTTCGAAGATGCTGCAAATAATTATTGGATTGAAGATGACCTATTTGCTTTAAAATTTTCTAAATCTAGATTAACTCTGAAAACAATAAACTACGAGCAAACTAGCATTAAAAAGGTTTTTGCAAATTTGTTTTATGGCTTTATAGAAAATTCTTTTCCCTACACTCTAGTTGATATTGCGTTTGGGGGATACGACTCGGATTTAGATGCCGCCGGAATCTCCGCGTTTCCTCTCTATCAGAGTGGGTGGCAACAAAAAGATTTAGAATTAATTGAAGTGCGGGGCATTGGATCGATTTATGTTAGATATACTAGGCCGATTCTTAAAAACAAATTAGAAAGTTTACAATCGATGAAGCAGGATAAAAAAATTGAAGATGTTACTGCGGATATGTTAGAATTTGCTGAAATAAAAAGGGCATTTTTTTAAGGAATAATATAAAATGTTGGGATTCAAAGAATATGCACTGTTGACTTTTGATCATTCTTTTACGGAAAGAATACGAAATCATTTTCTTAAATACGTCGGTCCCGATCTATTTTTATATAACTTAGATACAAAATTTTTAGAAAGCCTAACTGATCTAGATGGAGACAAAACAAAAGCAGTTGAGTATTTTATTGGTCAAATCGATACAGTGGGGACAATATACAATAAACTATATAATGGATTTTTAGGCCCCAACGGCATACAAAATAAAGAAAGCTATTATAGACTCGCCGCGTATTATACAAAGCTTAATGGGCTTACTTCAAAACCAACACAGGGAAAAAATATTGTTGTTGCATCAAATGACGCGATCAAAGAGATATTTGCTGAAAAATTATATGATTATCTTTTATCAATAAACACTATAAAGAGCCCCTCTGGCTCAGAAAAACAATCCCTATTTTTAAAAGTGAAGAAAACAATACAAAAAACCTTTGTTCCTGACTTCGCAAAGATCAAACAAACAAAAACATATAACCTTCTTGAAAAAGAGCCACTCTTAGTTTCACCGGATACCTTGTTGTACGACAATACCACAACTACTTTTGAGGGAAGGGTGTTTACTGTAAAATCTTATAAGTGTGCCGGCGCCCAAACCGTTCCTGCATATGCCTCAAAATGTGGACCTAATACAAGCGATCTGTGTGGCAAGTTTGGCTGTACAGAAGAACAAAAGGCGAAGATCACTCGTTTGGAAAATTTGGTAGATTTATATAAACAAAATATCAATATTGAAAAAACGAACTTTCCAGATTCTGGTGGCTTCCCTTACAAGCATGTTGATTTTGATAGTAATAATCTTGGAAATTATAAAGAAAATCAATTTTCCATTGATCGCGACGGCTTAGAAACAACAAAACAGACAACATTTTCAAATCTTTTATCAAATGGGATATATGTAGAATATTTTTTTAAATTTGATTTTGATGAGTTGCTTGGTAACACGATCTTTAAGCCTGCTTATCAAACCGGCTTAATAAAGCTTCTTGATGAGCTTGATGGATATCCCATGGTTAATATGGTAAGCAGCATGGCTAAAAGAAGTTCAAAATTGCCTATTGGTAAGGGGCGGTATAATTCCACGTCATATTTTTCACTGGATGACTTTTCTCAAATTATAAAACTGATATATCTCTACCTTTCTCAGGAAACTTGGACACAGATGCAAAATCAATTTTTAATGGGCCTCACTCCTTCCGAATTTGAAATAGATAAGGCTTTTGAAAACACAAAGATAGAATTTGGAGCTAGGCTGATTGTTTCCACCCCAAATCTTGAAAATGAGACAAATTCAGATAAAATTATAAGTGTTTATAAACAATTTCCACAAAAATATGAGTCGTCTTTTGATCCAAAAAAATATGCGGATGGTAGCCAAAATAATGGTGTTACTGATGCCAGTGTTCAGATACTAAAAGATGCTGAAAAGTATTCTGAATTAAAAAGCGGATGGAAAAATAAAGCATTTGTTTATAATTTATTAAACAAAGAAGAAAAAACGATAAAATATAAAGTAAGTGGGTATGATTTCGGCGCTGCCAAGGTCAAGGAAAAGGTTGAAGAGCTTGTTGATCTCAATGTTCAAACCTATTATTGCTTTCCAATTGCAGAAAAGAGCATCGAGTTGACGAAAGAGGACAAAAAAGAGTTTTTATTGGATTTCTATGCCAATGTTCCCCGGTTTTTAATGAAGGGTGTTCCAATGCAACTTACAGGCATGCCGCATGTTGATTTCTCTTTAGATCAGGCAGTAGTCGGAAAATATTCAGAAAGCATTTTAGATTTCTTGTTTGAAGATGAATTTGTTAAAAAGTTTTTTAGTTCATCGCTAATTGGACAAAAATTTATAGGTCTGGACGACCCGGAGGTATATAAGGGCATCATTGAAAAACAAGATGTACCTTTTTTCGATATTAATTCCGATCTTGGTAAGGCTTACATCTTTGAGTGTAATAAAACTGATAATAAAATAGATCAAAACCTAATTACTTTGATTGATTCAATCGAGGGTTATTAAATGGCTATAGGATATTCTGCAAAATTGCCACTAGCATACACAAATGACGATGGCCCGTATCTTTTGACAAAAGACTTAACAGAAAACACAAAACAAAATTTTAAAAATCTTGTTTTAACAAATCCGGGCGAGCGCGTCATGGAGCCTGACTTTGGAGTCGGGTTTACACAGCTTTTATTTGAAAACGCAAATGAGGACACGGTAGAAGACTTAAAAGAAAGACTATTTATTCAAGTACAAAGATATCTTCCTTTTGTAGAAATTCAAGCCGTGGAGGCCGGAATAAGAGAGAACACAGCCTATCTTAGAGTGGATTATTTAATTCCTGCCCTGTCTGTGAGTGAAGTTTTAGAGTTGGACATTAACAATAATTTTGGTTAGGAACGAGAAAAAATGCCAGATAAAAAAGTAAAACCAGTTAGATACGCCAGTAAGGAATTTCAAAGTATTAAAAGTTCCTTGGTTGAATACGCAAAAACATATTATCCTGACACATATAAAGATTTCAATGATGCATCCTTTGGATCTTTGATGCTTGATACCGTTGCTTACATCGGTGACATGTTATCTTTTTATATTGACTATCAATCCAACGAATCATTTATCGACAGCGCGATTGAAACCAAAAATTTATTAAAGCTAGCTAAACAATTTGGCTATAAAAGGCCGATGGAGTTTTCATCTGCCGGCAAGTGCGCGTTTTATGCTCAGGTCCCTGCAACAACCACTGGAATTCCAGACGAGACTTTAATACCAATTTTAAAGGAAGGAACCACCTTGTCTTCTGCTGGTGGAACCTCTTTGAGGCTTGTTGGGGATGTTGATTTTTCAAAAAGTAATTCCGAAGTCGTTGTAGCCGAAGTTGATAGTGATGGCACGCCAACCAGTTTTGCTTATAAAGCATACGGTGATGTTATTTCGGGCATAATTGAAACTGAGGTGCTTTCTGTGGGGAGTTATCAGAAGTTTTTAAAACTATCATTAAAATCTGAAAACATTACAGAGATAGTTTCTGTTGTTGATAGCGAAGGGAATGAGCATTTTGAGGTGCCGTACTTATCGCACAACATCGTATATCAAGCAATTAGGAATCCCTCTCTTAGCGGCAACACCGACGCGCCCTATATAATGAGAGAGAAGATGGTTGCAAGGAGATTTATTACGGAGGTTGATGAAAATGGCACCACCTCTTTACAGTTTGGCTATGGGTCGGAATCAACTCTAAAAAACAATCAGTTTCCAGATCCGACTAATGTAGCCTTACAACGATATGCACGCAATTATTATTCAGATGACTCTTTTGATCCTTCAATTTTATTAAAGACTGACAAGTTTGGTATCGTCCCACCCTCGGGAGATCTAATTGTAACTTATCGAAAAAATGATAGCAGCGCTGTTAATATACCAATTGGTTCTGTTAATAGCATCAACTCCGCAATCTTGGGGTTCTCAACTGACGATGTGCCCTCTGACAATATTAGACGGTTTATAATTGATTCTTTAGACGTGGAAAACGAAGAGGCCATATTGGGCCAAGTAGATGAAGCGCGTCAAGAGGAAATAAGAATTAGAGCAATTAATTCTTTTTCTTCACAAAACAGAGCGGTGACAAAGCAAGATTACATAAGTTTGGTTTATAGGATGCCACCTAAATTTGGTGCGCTTAAAAGGGCGAATATCGTTCAAGACAGGGATTCCTTTAAAAGAAATTTGAACCTGTATGTTGTTTCGGAAGATATAGATGGAAATTTGACAGAGAGCAGCAGCACTATAAAAGAAAATTTAAAACTTTGGCTGTCGCAGTATAAAATGATCAACGATACCATTGATATTTTAAATGGCCAAGTTGTAAATTTTGGAATTGAATATAAAGTCTTAGGCACACTAGACTCTTCTCAAACTGAAATTTTGTCGGACTGTAACACGGCGCTTAAGGACAAATATACAGAAAAGTTGCTTTTTGGCGAGCCATTTTATATTTCAGATATTTATAGAACTTTAAACGATTTAGACAAGGTTGTCGACACTCAGGACGTCAAAATTGTGCAAAAGCTAGGAACAAATTACAGTTCAACTGATTTTGATGTTGAAGGTGCGACAACTGATGACGAAAGATTTATAATAATTCCAGAGGATATAGTGATGGAATTAAAATTTCCAGATGAAGATATTGTAGGGGTGGTTGTATAATGGCGATTAGAAGATTTAAAGCAACTAAAGACACTACGATTACTAATGCCTTTAAGTCAAGTTTGAGAACGAGGGGTAGTGGCTCAAA
>TARA_R110001583_G_scaffold191912_1_pt1 | contig 29427 bp, 26 predicted proteins | sample TARA_R110001583 | Tara Oceans TARA_R110001583 (sample SAMEA4398432) | marine metagenome | biome: Polar Biome; feature: [MES] marine water layer (ENVO:01000295) within the mesopelagic zone...; material: water (ENVO:00002006), including particulate matter (ENVO:01000060) such... | reverse complement strand
GGTAACGCGTCGGGAGGGGCACGGCGCTCATTGCGGCTTGCCGTTCTTGCGCAGTGACTCGCCATCGAGGTCCAGGGTATGGGCCTGATGCACCAGACGGTCGAGGATGGCGTCGGCCAGGGTCGGTTCCCCGATGGACTCGTGCCAGTGCTTCACCTTTAGCTGGCTGGTGATGATGGTCGAGCGCGCGCCGTGGCGGTCATCGAAGATCTCGAGCAAGTCCCGACGGCCTTCGTCGGTGAGCGGCGCCAGTGCCCAGTCGTCGATCACCAGGACGTCGGTCTTGGCCAGCTGCGCGAGCGACTTCGCGTAGCTGCCGTCGCCGCGCCCCATCGCGAGCGCCGGCAGGAGCCGGGGCAGGCGCACGTAGAGTGCGCTGTAGCCTTGCCGGCACGCCTGGTTGGCCAGTGCGCAGGCGAGGAAGGTCTTGCCGATCCCGGTCGGCCCACAGATCAGGATGTTCTGGTGTGCCTTTACCCAGTGACCGAGCATCAGGCGCGCGAACAAGGGCCGGTCCAGCTCGCGGGGATGGCGCAGGTCCACGTCCTCTGGGGTGGCGGCTTGCTTGAATTTGGCGCGCTTCAAGCGCGCTGCGTTCTGGCGGGACTCACGCTCTGCCGCTTCGCTGTCGACCAGCAGGCCGAGACGTTCGTCGAACGAGAGCTGGTCGATCTCGCGGCTCTGTGCCTGCTGGGCCAGGGCGCGGGCCATGCCTGTGAGGCGCAGTTGATGGAGTTTGTCGACGGTCGGATGATTGAGCATAGTGCGTGCCTTCAGTGGTAGTAACCGGGGCCACGCACGTTGGCGTGATCCAGGGGTAAATTGGCTTGGGCCGGGGCGCTGGCGACCCGCTTGTCGAGCCCGTTCTTGAGGATCGATTTGAGGCTGCTGTAGGAGGTCGCGCCGATGGCGACGGCCCGCTCACAGGCTGCTTCCAGGCGGTCGTCACCGACGCTTTTGCCCAGGCGCAGGATGCCTAGGCATGCCCTGTAGCCCTGCTGTGGGTGGTGGCGCTGATGCAGGATGCTCTGCACGACCGCCTTGGCATACGGCCCGATCCGCTCGGCCCATTCAACCAGGCGTGGCGCGTTCCAGCCCTGAACGGCCTGATGGGCGGGGGTCATGTGGGCATCCACGGTGGTGTGCCGGCCGCGCAGATCGGTGCGCACATGGCTGGCGATGCGCGCACCGCGGTGAAACAGCTCGACCGTGGTGGTGGTGAGGCGCACATCGATCTTCTCGCGGGCAAAGCGGTACGGCACCGAGTAGTAGTGGCCGACGACCTCGACGTGATAGTCGATGCCGACCTTGGCCACTTTCCATTCGGCGAACTCGTACCGGGTCGCCGGCAGCGGACGCAAGGCGGGCCGGTCCAGTTCGGCAAAGGCCGACTGACGACAGCCGGGCAGCTTCTTGAAGGCGCGCGAGTTCAGGTCCGTCATCAGTTCGGCGATGGCCCGGTTCAGCTCGCCCAGACTGAAGAAGCGCTGATGACGCAGGCGGGCCAGCACCCAGCGCTCGACCACGAGCACACCGCCTTCGGCCTTGGCTTTATCCTTCGGGCGACGGGGCCGCGCGGGGAGCACCGCCGTGCCGTAATGGCGGGCTAGGTCGCGGTAAGTGGGGTTGAGCTCGGGGTCATAGAAGCAGGCGGTGGTGACACCACTCTTCAGATTGTCCGGCACCAGCAAGGCCGGCACGCCCCCCAGATACTCGAGGGTGCGCACATGGCTGCCAATCCAGTCGGGCAGGCTCTGGCTCCAGGTGGCTTCGCAGTAAGTGTAGTTCGAGGCCCCCAGCACGGCGACGAAGATGGCGGCCCGATGGATCTCGCCGGTCATCGGGTCGATCACCTCGACGGCGGGGCCGGCGTAGTCGATAAAGAGCTTCTCGCCCGGGGCATGGGTCTGACGCATGCTCACCGAGAGCCGCCCAACCCAGCGCCGGTAGTGGTTGCAGAAGCTGCTGTAGCGGTAGCCGTCCGGGTGCTCGGCCTTGAACTCTTGCCACAACAGATCGAGGGTGACGCCCTTGCGTCGCAGTTCGCGATGCACCCCGGGCCAATCGGGCTCAGGACGCTTCTGGCTAGAGGGTGCGGTCGGCGCATACAGCAGCGCCTCCAGCCCGGCCTCGCTCATGCCGGCCGGTACCGGGTAAGCGAGCCCACATTGCCGGGCGCGGCGAAGGATTTCGCCCACCGTCGTCGGTGAGGTTCCGACGACCCGGGCGATCTCACGATGGCTACGGTCGCCCTCGTGGTGCAGCCGTAGGACTTCAACAATCTTGCGCATGGGTAACCTGCTATTGGCCATGTGGTCCTCGGCAAACTTGCCGAGGGTGCCACGGTTACCCCGCGCGCTACGTCATTACATTTGACTGTCCAGTTTGCGCTGGAATCAGTGTCCAGTTTGCCGTGGAATCACTGTCCAGATTCGCGTGGAATCACTGTCCAGTTTGGTCTGGAATACGCACGCCAAGATCGTCCGATCCACCTACAACGCCCGGTCCGAGACCGTTGGCGACAAGCCCTCGTTCAGAGACGCGTGGCGACGGGGGCAACTGTGCATCGTTCCGGCAAGCGAGATCTTTGAACCGTGTTACGAATCAGGCAAGGCTGTCCGTTGGCGCACTGCCAGAGCCGACGGCAAGCCCATGGGCATCGCCGGGATCTGGGCGCGGCGTGAGGCAGAAGACGGGCTGCCGACGTGGTCAATGTCGATGCTTACGATCAACGCAGACGGGGGCCCTGTCATGCAGCGCTTTCACAAGCCCGAGGACGAAAAACGCTCGGTGGTGATTCTGCCCGATGAGCGCTGGGGCGACTGGCTGCGGGCCAAGTCTGAGGAGGATGCGAGGGCGATGCTGACGATCTATCCGGCAGATGCGTTTAGTGTTGAGGTAGCGCCGAGGTAGCGGGCGGGATTGCGGCTCTTAGATCCGAACCTTGCCGTGGCTGGCAAGGCAATTGATGGCTTAGCTCCCATATAAATACATTGTGGACAAACGGACTTAAGGTACCCGGCCGCCTCGACAGTCGGGGCGCTTCAGATCAGCAAGAAATGGCAGCATGAAGACGACCGGTTGGAAGACGGAAAACGTAGGGCACCTCAATCGCGCGACGAATCACAGGTGCGTCGTCCCAACCCGGCGCCCCCCAGTAAGCTGATTCACAACAGCTTTCATGCATTTGCCATAGATGCATTAATCAGTTCAAACACCTGCTCCAAAAACGCACCTTCACGTGGGTCTGTCGCCTGACGCAGATACTGCGGAATCACTTCCAGAAACTCGAACTTGCTGGTTGGCGTAAATTCGACGAGAGCTTCGAGCATCGCGGGCCTCAGCAAGCGTTTGTTGGCCGGGGTATCCGGAAACGCTTTCTGAATTACCTCTCGGTCAAAGCGGCTCAGATTTTCACGAAGCCCGCCCTCGCTCACGACAAATTCGGCCTCGACAGGCACTTCGTGCCCGGTCTCTGAAGCCAGTTCAGGCCCTTCCTGCTCGAGCACTTCGAACTCGACCGGGTTGAGGTCAGCCACAGGTTCGGACTTGAGCTCATTGAGCTCTCTGAGAATCGGGCCAAGTTCAGCCCTGGGGTTCTTGAACCAGTCTGTCGACCAGATCCGGCGAATCCGCCAGCCCAAGCGCTCGAGGATCGCTTGTCGGAGACGGTCCCGATCGCGCGCCGATTTCGCGGAGTGGTATGTAGCTCCATCGCATTCGATACCCATGAGGAACCGCCCCGGATCGCCCGGATCGACCACCGCGACGTCGATGAAGAAGCCTGAGACCCCAACCTGTGGCACGCATTCAAACCCTGCATCACGCAAGGCATGCGTCACGGAAACCTCGAAATCACTGTCAGGCCCACGCCCGGTATCGCGCTCGACTTGGTGAAGGATGCCGGTTTCGCAATAGCGCAGGAAGTTCTGCAGGGCTTTGACACCGCGTTTCGACGTGGGGCCGACAACAATGTCATCAGGACGCATGGAGCTGAAGATATGCATGCGCTTCTTTGAACGCGTGAAAAGCACGTTCAGGCGTCGCCACCCGAGATCTGAATTAATCGGCCCGAACCGCTGATAGACCTGCCCGCCGACCTCTTGTGGTCCATAGGTCATGGAAATGAAGATCACATCACGTTCATCACCCTGAACGTTCTCTAGGTTTTTGATGAACAGTGGTTCGTCGCACCCAGCGTCGCGTTCAAGCCAGGTCTGGAAGGTCGGATCATCCTTTGCCAGCGTTTCGATGGCGCGTTCAATATGCAGGCGCTGCTCCGCACTCATTGCGACGACGCCCAGGCTCTCTTTTGGACGCTGCCGGAAATGATCCCGGACAGCCTCGGAGATCACTCGCGCCTCTTCGATATTCTTCCGATTCACGAAACAACCGCGCTCAACGCGCACGTAGTGGATACCGTAGTCTCGCGTCCCTTTGTGCGGGGACGGGAACAGCACCAGATCACTGTCGTAGAACGAGTGATTCGAGAACGCGATCAGGGCTTCATGCTGCGAACGGTAGTGCCAGCGCAAGCGCCGAGCCGCAAACATGGGAAGCGTGGCGTCCAGAATGCTTTCGGATTCCTCAAGTGCCGTCGGATCCTCTTCCCCGTCATCGACCATTCTGTCGAAGAAGCTCGTTGGTGGAAGCTGTTTCGGGTCGCCCACGATCACCAGCTGAGAGCCTCGAGCAAGCGCCCCCAAGGCGTCCTGAGGTTTGATCTGCGACGCCTCGTCCATGATGACAAGATCGAACTGGATCTGGCCAGGCGCCAGGTACTGAGCAACTGACATCGGCCCCATCATGAAACAGGGCTTGATGGCGGCGAGTGCGTTGCCCGCCCTCTGCACCAGCTGGCGAAGCGGGACATGCCGCGATTTCTTCGCACATTCCCGCTCAAGTAGCGCCAATTCAGTCAAGTCACTTGCACGCGCGCCAACGGTGCCAGAGGGGACTGCAACCTGATCGATCTTCCAAGCAATCTGCTCGCACTGGAGACTCTTGAGTTTGTCGTCGTACTGCTTGAACTGGGCCTGAATTGCTTCCTGGGCATGTCCAGAGAAGCGTGCCAGATGAGCATCTTCACGCAGGATCTCACGCGCAAGCAGATCATAGACCCCTGCCTTATGCGCTGTTTCGACCTGTTCAATTCCAATGAGGCCCTGCTCTACGGCATCGGCCAATGGGCTGAGGCCGAGCCCTTGCACCTGCTCCCTGACCCGCACGTAGTCAAGCCAGTTCGGCAACATTTCCCGCTCTTCAAGGGCGCGATCATTTCGCTGCCGAATGGCATCCAGATCATCACCCGACTGGTTCAGCCATGCTTTTTTGTCAAGTTGAACGAGGTCCCTGAATGCCGCAAACGTCTTCTCCAGCGCAGCCACGACACCACTCAAGGCGTGTGCATGGGTAGCCAATGTCTCAAACGCCGATGCAGTCGGATTTTCGAGGATGTAGCTTTTCACTGGCTCAATGCTCAAGACCTCATCGACGCACTTCGCCATCGTCAGCGTATTTCGTAACGAGCCAACCCCTTCGGCATTGTCGACACCCGCACCGGGACTCAGGCCCAGACGTCCATCAAACAACGCATTGTCAATGTCAGTGCTCGCCCACGCGTCGAGATCCTGCTTGAGCGCAGACAGCCGCTCGATTCGGTCCGCGAGCTCGGACATGGCCAACGTATCGTCAGCCACCAAGGTTCCACATGCCTGAATTTCCGCCTTTACCTGGGTCATCAAGCTCGGCAGGACGCCATCCGCCCCCCCGAGGTGATGATGGACATCCCTCAGGGCCTTAACAGGTGCAAACACCTCCCGAAGACTGCTCAGGTCATCCAGAATGTCGTCGATCTGACGCTGAATGTTTCGGTCTGCCAACGAGCGCAACGCCTTGCCCAGGTTGGCATCGAAATTGAGTACGGCATTCCCCACCGCGACTTTGGCCCCGAAACCCACGCCGTAGCACTCTCGCACCCGCTTGTACCAGCTGCGCAAGGCTTCTGCGGCATCTTCGTCGGTCTCCAGCCCTTTCCACAGACTACCGAGCGCTGGCTTATATCCCGAGCTGTTTTCAAAAACCTCCATACCGCGGGCAAACTGCGCCGCATCGGTCAAGTTCGCCATGAGCGCAGACAACGACACCTGCTTGTTGGCTGCATGGCTCATCAGTGTGCGGCGAGCGTCGCGCCAATCCCCTTTGAACCATTTGAACAACCCACCTGCACTCACCCGATTTCCGAGATCTACCAGAGCGTCCGCTTCGGGCAGTTCGGTCAGCGCGTAGGTATTCGTCAAGCCCTGGCGCAAGGCTCTCAGCTCGACGAGATCCGTACGCAGTCGGGGCAAGATTTCGTCCAGCTCATCGTTATCGAATGCGTCTTCGCGCAGCTTCCAGTAGCTCACGTTCAGACTCGAAACCAGTTCGACAATTGCCTTGAATTCCCTCAAGCCTGCTTCGCTGGTATTGAGGTGGCGCGCAACTTCCGGCCCGAGCCCCACGCTGACACCGATGAGGGGTTCAGTCAGGTCTTCAAGCTGGTCAAGGATGGCGCTAAGGCGCGCGAGCGCTTCCGCCAGCCGCCCCAAGGCGACGTCATGGCCCACCAGCGCTTTGAGCTTCTCGTTACTGGTCAGTAGTCGATCGACAACGGAAAGATCGTTCAGAATATCCGGGCCGACATGGCGTGCCAGCCCCTCGAACTGCGCCTGTACGGATTCGAACAGATCCAGATAAGCCTGAACGCGCTCTCGCATCTCTCCGTGCAAGACGGGCAGCCGGTCCAACAACTCGTTGCCAGACAATGTCGGAATACTGCTCAACTGGTTCAGCAGCTCTTGCAAGGCCACACCGCCGGTTGCCAGCCCCACCGGATCACAATCGAGCGCGTGTGCAAGCGCTTCACGCTTCTGAAGCGCCATGAGCAAATCGGTCTGCCAGGCGCCAAGCGCCTCGGCCACGCGCTCCACATCGAAATATTGCAGGTCGCTATTGCGCACGCCAAACCATGGGTGCGCCTGCAAGGGGACATCTGCCCCCAATTGTTGTGCCAGCGCTTCATACACCTTGCGATAGGCATCCACATGATCGGCCGTACGCCGCTGGGCGGTGGGATCGCAATTGCCGCCGTCGTAACCAGTCGGATGCAGCGGCTCGGGAGAAACCCCCAAAGCCTCACGATGCCGGGTCGCGCCGACAAGGATCTCGTGCGGCGTCAGCCCCGTCTGCTTCCACGGGGTATTGACCCGTTCGGCATGTGCCTTCAGCGTATTCTTGAGTTCTTCGAAGCGGGCAATGTCGACTTCGATCTGTCGGGGTGCTCGAAATTTTCCCTTCTGCCGGAGCCGGGCATCGATTTCATCCAGTACACGCCGCTTTTGCGTCTTGTGACTGTGCAACTCGAGACAGAAAGTGCCCAACCCGGCCCGGTCCAGCCGACTTCTCACCACTTCAAGCGCCGCCAGCTTTTCAGCGACGAACAAGACCCGTTTGCCTTGCGCCATGGCCGCGGCAATCAGATTCGTAATGGTCTGTGACTTCCCGGTTCCCGGCGGCCCCTCGATCACCAGGTTTTTGCCATTCACGGCGTCGATCAGTGCGCTGTGCTGAGAGCTATCCGCATCATCAATCAGCGGATAGCGCGTATGGACGTTGTCCATCTCGTCAATCAGGTGTTCCTCGCCGAACCCGACATCGGAAGATGCGTTCTCACCGTCGGCATCGGTACCGGAGAGAAAACGCGCCACCACGGGGTGCTCGAGAATGCCCGCGTCATCCGGCCAGCGCACCGGATCCAGGTCGAGATACATCAACAGCTTACTGAAGTTGAGTAAGGCCAGCGAGATCTGGCGCCTGACGCGCCAGCGGTCCTGCTTGTTGTCCTCGACCAGCGCCTGAACATCCTTGAAGTAGGCTTCTGGCTGCGTCGTTTCATCGAGATCCGGCAACGCCAGACCGAAGTCGATGCGCAGCTTCTCGCGCAGCGACAGGTTCGGAATAATGTCCTCTCCCGAGTAGTTCAGGGTGTAGATATAGGTCCGGGTCTCAGGGTTGAGCCGCCCCTTGTTAAGCCGCACTGGCATCAGGAACAACGGTGCATGGCGCGGGCTATCGCTTTCCTTGCTCTCGAACCACTCCAGGAAACCGAAGGCAAGATAGAGAATGTTGGCGCCCATCTCCTGAATGGCTGACTCGGACGACTGCAGCAGCCCCTTCAGCCGGGCTTCCATTTCATACGGATACAACAGGGTCTGGATCGCCGTATCGGTATGCTTGCCCGAGGTGTCGCTATCATCATGCTCGGGCACCTCATAACTGGTTTCAAAACCCAGTCGCTTGGCCCACTCCTCGGCAGTGGCCGGGTTCTTCAACCGGACGATCTCTCCGGTTTCCTCCTCGATTCTCAGATACCCGGCTTCGATCAGTTCCTTTTCGGTGGGCTCAGGAATTGCGACAAATCGCATTTCCTGTTCCGCCAACAAAGTCTCGACCAGTTGATTGGGGAGTTCGTCGATCACACGCAGACTGGCCGACTTCGAATGCTTGAAGTTGATTAGGCGGTTGCGGGAGGTCAGGTCCAGCAAGCGCATGCGCAGATTTTCGAGCGCCTGGTGCGCGCTCCCCGGCGTTGGAATCGGATTCTTGTTTTCGGACATGTTCTAACTCGTCGTACTTGATTGCTTCAATCGGGCGGCCCGCGTCAGACAGCCGACGCCGGGCGACGCCATCATTCAATTCATTTCAACCGCCAGCACGTCCCGCTCGACGTATTTCTTGAGCTCGGCCACTGTCGTAAAGCACCGAAACCCGGCCTGGCTGGCCACGCGAATCACTTCGTTGCCTTCATCGATCAACAGGGCCACGGGTTGGCTCAGTTCGGCCTGGATGCCGTTGGGCCAGGCAAGATCGAATACGGCAAGTTGTCCGCCCGTGGCAGGGTCGGCGTAGTCGTAGGACATCTCTCCGCGCGGCAGGCCTTGAGTCTCCATCCAGTCGCCCAGTGCGGTCAAGATAGCCTCCTCGTCGTCACTGGTAATACCACCGCCCACAAACGCTGGCTGAGCAGGAGGCGCGGCGGTCGTCCCCGCGCTGTCCAACCAGCGTGTGTCGCCGTGCAACAGCTCGGCCATGCGGCGGTTCATTTCGGCGGCAAGCAACTCCTTGCGCGCTTCTAAAAAGTCGCGGAAGCGCTCGATTCTCCACAGCACCGGATCGTTCGGGATCCACTGAGAGGCCAGCGCGCCTGGGTGTGCCGCTTCCACCTGCGGGAAGTAGTCCTCCGGCAGGCGGTCGCTGATGCTCAGATTGGTGTCTTTGGTGAGGAAACAGAAATTGGCCACCGCATTGATCTCGGGGCGCTTGTAGTCCTGTTTGTAGAGCTGTGCCTTGGGGAAAATGTGATGCACTTCGAGCTTGCTCATCTTGCCCAGCAGATTCTTCTTGAGCGGCAACCCGGTGCCCCAATCGCGCGATTCGCCCATCCGCGTCATCAGGTACAGCACCGGATAAAAGCGGGCCCCGAGGCTCCAGCCGGTGAAGTGGCCGGGCTCGACCCGCAGGCCGCCATGCCACAGGCGCAATTGCTCAAGCAGGGCATCCAGCCCGCCGTTTGGGCCTTCCAGCGCGTTCAGATCCTGGTCGATGTAAGACTCGGTCGAACCCGAGAAGCGCCCCCACATGCCCGCCTGTACGAACCAGAACAGCAGCTTGTCTCGCGTCTTTTCGTCGAGCATGCCGCCATGCTGGTCCAGATAACGCACCATCACCGGCACCGCAAAGCGGCCGAAGAACACCTGGTCGTGATCGAGGCCCAGACGACCGCCGACCAGGTTCAGGCTGGTGTCGATGTGCTTGATGGCACGTTTGAGCCCCTCCTGAATCTCGGTCGCGCTGCGGTTGTGCAGGTGGAGGAACTTGGCCTCGCCGGTGAGCGCAGTGTTCACCGAGCGCAGCAGCCAGTCGAGGTTGAAGTGGTATTCCGCCGCTGTCCATTCCTTAAGCTTGGCCTTCATGGTGTCACGCGCTTGGGGCCAATCGGCGCAGATCTTGGCCAGGGCTAGATCGCCCTTTGAAAGCTTGGTCCCGCCGCTATTGACCCGGTTGAAGATGTCCACGACCACATCAAGGGTCTTGTCGGCGCCGGTCACCTCCTCCACATGCAGATCGATGTCGGTCACTGCGAGCAGACGGCTCAAGCGCGACACGTAGTCACCTAACTTGGGCGCCAGTTCAGGTACCGCCGTGAGCTGATTGATGAACATCCCCATCCCGACATTGCCCTGCTTCAGCAACTCGGTCACGTCGATCCACAGCGGGTCATCCTTCATCTTCACCGGCTGGTAGAACTCGAAGCTTTGCTCCTCCAGATGAAAGCGCAGCCCGGTGAAGGCCTGGCCGTTGCCATCGAAGAATTTTGGCGGATGTCCTCGCACCACCCCATAAAGCGAAGTCATGCGCTGCTGGCCGTCGAGCAGCAGTTTGACGATGCCCGCCGCCAGCGCCCCGCCCCCCCGGTGATCCGCCCCCTGTGACTCGGTCGCCCACACCAGCAGTCCCCCCACCGGGTGGCGTTTGTAAAGTGAATCGAACAAACCGCGCACCTGTTCGCGGTTCCACACATAGCCACGCTGGAATTCGGGCAAGGCCATATGGCCGCTGTCGATGTGGTCAAGGATGGTCGAGATTTTCATGAGCGTATCCGCGGGGCGTGGGTCAGGCGTGCAGGCTGGCGACGCTGACAACCAACGCTTGTCTTTGTGGATTCGACGGGTTGAAGCATCTCGTGCAGCAGCGCTTCAATGAGTTTGGCCCGTGTGGCGTCAGCGACGTTCAAAATGGCCTCGTTGACGACAAAGGGGAGGTTGATCTTGTAGTAGAGGATTGAGTCCGCCCGGCTTGCCTTGCGCCGTGAGAGCGGTTTGCCCCGAACGCTGAGGCGCTCTTTTTAATGCGAGAGACCTCCTCGCGATTCTGAAGAAGTTGGTCCAGCCGGAATTGCACAGCACTGGGGTGATGAACTTGGTGCAGATGTCGCGCTCGGAGAGGTCTTATTTCATTCAATTCATCACCATTCATCGCCGGGGATCGCGCGTCACGCTGCGACCTGTTTCTCATAAGCAATCGCTCTGAGGTTGAGCTCAGAATTCGTTACAAAACATCTCAATGACGATTGACGTTGTTATAACACAGCAGCATCCGATGACTTCCATCTACGCGCGATGGCGGACAGAAAATCCTTATCGGGTAGTAGAAGTTTTCTCGAAAAGCGCTTGAGGAGCGCAATTTTTCCAGCTACCAGTCGTCGAGTCCCGGCTCTTCCCGCTCAAAGGAATCAAGCGCTTTGCGTCGACGAACATTTCGGAAGTTCGATAGTGCGAGCACCGAGACGACCAAGACCACCATGCCGGCAAACCACTGCCAAGCTTCAACTCTTCGCAGCCCATCGACCAGAGACTGTGGGACCACGAAGAGCAGATCCGGCTTTTTGGGCGTGGTCCCAAGCACATCGCCGAAGCTCGGCATCGGGATGGCCAGCCTAGCAGGCCGTTGAAAAACGCATGCTGAAACGGGACTTCGCCCGCGTTTTTCGTTGCACGTTGATGTTTTATAGGTCGGCGAGGTCAAATGCGACCGCTTTGCAGCCGAATTCGGGGCCTTTTGGTGCCCCATGCCCGCCTTTCGGCGAACTCCGGGCGGATTTCGGCTACACATGCTTGGCATCCCACCAACCCGTGAGGCTGCCGATGCGCACCAAGTTGTAGGTGGCGAAGCACAGCAGCTCCTGGCCGGCGAGTTTCTCGCGACCAATCAGTTTCGTTATGCGCAGACCGCCAACGGTTTTCAGCCAGCCGAAGGCTACCTCGATGCGCTTGCGCTCTCTGAGCGGGGTCTTCTAGCCGGCGTGCCGTGTCGTGCGGCCATCGAGTGCAGAGCCGGTGCGCTTGGCCGCAACGTGCGGCGTGACGCCCGCCTTGCAGCAACCTGCAACGAAGTCACGCGTGTCGTACCCCTTGTCGGCGCCGACCGTTTCGCCACGTCGGCACTGGGGGCGAATCATCCGCAGTGCTGCTTCGCGCTCGGCGGTGCCGTCGGTAGGTGTCGTGTCAAAATCGACGACGAGGCCGTCGCGGTTCTCCATTAGGATATGGCTCATGTACGACAGCCGCTCCTCGGCGCCGTGTGACTTGTGAAACAACTGCGCGTCGGGATCGGTGCTCGACGCGTGAGTGTCATTGATTCGCCGCAGCCCTTTAAAATCGACCTACGGGTTGCGTCCCAGACCGGTCGGCGGCCTGCTGCCGTCCTGCGGCTTGAAGCTCTTGTGCGACGCCCAGGCTCCATCAGAGTGCCGTCGACGCTGAAGTGCTCGCTGCTGGTGAGCTTGCCCCATTGCGCAAGCGCACATTATCGGCGACCGGGGGTTGCTGGACCACAAGCGCATTCTCGACGGCTTGCCACATCCATCTGGTGCGAATGCGGAGCGCATTGCTTACTTCCTGGGAAGCAAGAGCAAAGATGCGCTTTCGGCAAAAACGAACGCTAACAAGCTCGACCAGGCGCGTGAGTCGATGATGAGGAAGGTTCAGGCGCTAGCCTGAAGGGACCACCCTCGGCCGCGTACGGATAGCGTTTGTGAAAGTTCGTTTCCCAGCCGGAGTAGTCAGGCCGCATGGCGAGCAACTGGAGCTCGCCCGTGCGCAGCAGTGGGTGTGAGGTCTTTGTTCGCCGCTAGAAAGTTTGAATATCAAGCCTGCCCGAAGAGGATGACACGTCTCCGGCCTGCCCAATCGCGTCCAGCACTTGCTTGAAATCCTGCACCAGCGAGTTGTTTAGCACCCCCGAGTTGAGCAGGCCTTTCACCTGATCGGTAAACTTATCTCCCAGTGTGTGCCCGAGTCCGCAGTCAATAAGTGCGGCGTACAGGGCTCGGGCGACTGCGAGTTCGTCCAGGCCTTTTGCGCGGGCTTGATCAATCAGCATGACCAACGCATTTGGCAGTTGAGTCGTGATGAGATCTTCGCGGCTCGTCGGAAGCCCCCCCAGTGCACGTCGCTCCAGGCGCCGCTGCAACCGGGCAATAAAATCGGCAAGCGGGCCATCGTCCAGCACTGCAGGGTGCGTGACGGCACGGCGGGTGCTTCGCATCACGGCGGGAACGTCGGCATCTGGCCTCATTGAGTAACTGATCGCGCCAGCAAGTGCGCCCATCGGATGCCCGCTCGCAAGGTCAGAGGCACTTCGTCCTGACGTACGGTTCTCCACCGTCCCGCTACCGCTCCATCCGGCAGCAAGCATGTGTGGGACAACGTGCAGTTCTGGCAACTCCGTGGGTCGTTCGGCCTCGGCACGTTCGAGCGTGACAATGTAGTCGGTGTCGTCGGTCACCAGTTGGTAGCGCACAGCCCAGTCCGATCTTGAATCGTCCGAAAGTGATTGCAAGCGCGAGGCTGCAGCGACGCGGACAATCTCTGTGTCCAGTGTGCCGGCGCTGTCGATGCGAACTGCCATCGACCTTGCCTCCTCTTCGTCCGCGAAGCGGATTCGTGCCCTTACTGAGCCGCTGATCTGACTGGGGAATGCGGCGAATACTGAGTACGCATCACCGGCAAAGACCGCGCGGGGTGGGGTGGTCGTCCATAGTGGGGGAGTGGGCCACTCGAAAATGACATCGCTGATGCGGGGCTGGCGCATGCGCTTGAAGTGACGTTCGATACGGGCGCTCATGTCTTCGTTCGGCGAGACCAGTTCGCATGCGCCACCGGTCTCGTCCGCCAGCATGCGCACGGTGTCCTCTGCCACTGCCGAACCAATACCAACCGTAAAGATCCGCGCGCCGATCGCCTTTGCGTGTTCGGTGACGTTCTCAAGGTTCCACACTTCGCCATCGGTCAGCACAAGAAGGTCGAGGGGGCGCCCCGACTTGTAAGCGAGTGCGGCCTCAAGTGCGCTTGCGAGTTCGGTTCCGCCCATGCTTTTCAGTGAGTTCACGAACGCTCTGGCCTGCTGCACCGTCTGAGCGTGGGCGGATTGAAGCCCCGTCGCAAACCTGGTGAAGTCCGAGCCAAACCCGATGAGGCCGAAGCGGTCTTCCGGGGTCAGGTGGCCAATCGCAAGCTGCACGCCTTCCTTCGCCAACCGGATACTGTCTCCGGCCATCGAGCCAGAGCAGTCGAGCAGGATCACGGTGTCGCGACGTGCTTCACGATCAATCGCGGGGGGCATCAGGGTGAGCATTGCAACATGGGTGTCGAGCGCGGATGCCGCAACGCCAAGCGACTCAAGACCGTCGGCCTGAATGTCCAGAATGAAGTCTCGATCCATCACCGCATCACTGGCCAGGGTGACGGTTAACCGCTCTTGTGCGGCGGCAAGACGGATGTGGTGGCTGGGGCAGGCGACGGTTGCATTGGCGAACTCGCCCATCAACTCGACGGACAGCGTGAGCGCATATTGCGCGTCGAGGCTCGAGATCGGTTGCTGCCACGGCTGCAGTTCTTTCGGCTCTCCGTAACGGGGAGCAAGCGTGGTGGGCAGACGGTAGCGCATGCTCAGTCCGTTCCACGACAAGGGTTCGGCGTATTCGAGCTCAATGCGGACAACTTCGCCTGGCAGCACGTTGCCCAGGGTTGCGCTGTAGAGGCCCTTGCCGAGACTTTGCAGGCGGAAGGCTGAATTGCCTGATTCGACCGCGTGTTCGTACTGCTCCTCGGCCAAGCGACTTGGCACGACTTCGCCCAGATAACGCCGTTCGCCAATGCCAACCGAAAAGTTCAGGAGCACTGCATCGACCGGCAAGGGAAAGGTATAGGCAAGCTCAAGCGGCGTCGGGGTCGTGTTCTCGTAGCGCTGAACCAGCGTTGTCGTCGCGAGCAAGCCTGCCAGACGGGCGCATGCATCGACGCCCTTGAGTGCGAGGGATTCTCCTGACCTGCTATAGATGCCAATCTGCTCACTCATCGCCGTTCCCCTTTGCCTGATCTTTGTTGTGTCGTGCGCGGATGCTTTCAAACTGCGCCATCACACTGCGATAAAACTCACGTAATTCTTCGGGAGACAGGCCCGATATGCCGGACTCCACATGCAACTCAACACCTTCGGCGACAACGAGGTGACTCCACACCTCGACCGTGCCGGCGCCGCGCGCCCTTGTTGGTGGCGCGGTCGCGCTTGGTGCTTCAAGCAGTTCGCGGATGCGCTCGAGCGAGAGTCCTGCCGCCTGCCACTTGCGAATGGTCAGCAACTGCTCGACATGGCGCGCTCCATAGCGGGCCCCTCGATTCGCTCCGTCGGGGCGATCCACCAATCCGAGTTGGATGTAATAGCGCACGGTGCGAGATGGCAACTCCACCAGCGTGCAGAGTTCGTCGAACGCGTAAGTGGGTGTGACTTCCATTGGGCCTCCGTGTATTTGTCAGTAATATATCAGTACTACTGACAAAAACAAGTGTCAGATAACGAGCATGGGTCTGGGGCCTTTCTCATGGCGGAAGCCTTGCTGATCCGCTTGACAGACGAATGCGTCCTGGCCGAACATAAGTACGCGCCGATTTGAAGTAACAGCTTGCGGGCGCTTTATAAATGCAGCTAAAGCGGAGAAGACCTGCTTTAGCGCGCAAGCGTGAAGCAGGTTTTTTTCGTTTCAGAAACACTCCGCCGGCCTTAACGACAACTTGCCGGGGCGGATAACAAATTCCGGCTAAAGCGTCTCCGCCTCTTCGCCCCCGCGAGGCCGGTTACGCCGGATCAATGGGGGCAGGAGAAGCACGATGGTCAATACCGACTGGGCCGATGCCCATCATCTCGGCGCCGAGGCGCTGGGCACGTTTATCCCTCTTCCTTTCAAAGTCGTGTCCCGCGACCACGAACCATCCGGTCACACCGGGCAGGGCGGTGTTCGCGATACAGCACAGGCGCGCTCGGCACAGATCCGTGCGGGTGTGCGGCCTGATGCTCAGGACTTGCTGCCCCTGCACGGGAGCGCCTGAGCATGGACCGACTCGAAAAACTCCGTCGCGACGTCGCAGGATTGCCAGTCGATCCCGACTACAAGGCTGCAATGCTGCGCTCTATCGAACGATATGCCGACCAGATTCTCGCCCGCCCGATTTATGCCCACGATGAGGGCCTGGACGATCTGGAGGCGATCCAGCAGGTGACGCTGAGCAACATGGTCGAAGCCTCGCTTCAGGCGCTTTTCCGCAGCGAGTGAGCGTTCATGCGCAGTGGTCTGGCCAGCCACGGTCGCGCGTTGTTTGTTGTTCTGGCCGGGGGGATTTGTGTCCGGATTGCGGCCCCCGCCCTGTTGGCGAAGCCGCTAAAGAGGAGTGTCATGATGACTTTATATTCTGCTGCGTGCGCCACCGTTGGCCCCATCCCCGGTGACGCATTCGGGCTCTATCCGCATCAACGCGAGGGCGTCTCATTTTTGATGCGAAAGGGTCGCGCGATCCTCGGTGACGACATGGGGCTTGGCAAAACGCGCCAGGCCATCGTTGCGATGAAGCTCGCGGTACCCGAAGGCTGCATTCTCATCGTGTGCCCGGCCTCGCTCAAGCTCAACTGGGCGCGCGAGATTCGTGCTGTTGAGCCCGATGCCGCGATCGAGGTGCTGGGCGTTGCTGGCCACGGCTGTGTGTCGCCGCGATGGGTGATTCTCAACTATGATCTGCTGGCGCGGCACGCCGATCGTCTTCAGGAGGTGCCCTGGTCGGGCGTCGTGCTCGACGAGGCCCACTTCATCAAGAACACCAGCAGACGCAGCGCGCACTGTCTGCGACTTCTTGGCGTGGACGGTAACGGAACTCGGCCCTATGCACCGATGCAGGTCTACCTGCTGACCGGCACGCCACTCACCAACCGTCCTCGTGACCTGTTCAATTTGCTGCGTGCGGTGGGTCACCCTGCAGCACGCAGTTTTCTGTCGTTTGCGAAGCGTTACTGCGACGCATATCGCAATGACTATGGCTGGGTGACCGGCGGAGCCTCCAACCTTGATGAGCTCAATCTGTTGATGAAGGAGGTGATGCTCAGGCGCAAGAAGGAGGAGGTGCTCGACCTGCCCAGCAAGATCCGCAGTTGGGTGCCTGTGTCGATCGACGGTGCGCCGGCGCGCAGCCACCAAGGCTTTCTCGAGTGGTTCGCCGCCGCGGATGCGACCCGGCCTAACGACCGCGCCTTCCTCGCGCGACTGACAAAAGTTCGAATGGCGCTGCATCGCGCCAAGCATGCGGCAGTGGCAGAGCGCATCGCCGACGTACTGGAGAGCGGGCGCAAAGTCGTGGTGTTTTGCTGTTTTCAGCAGGGGATCGAGCGCCACAGGGAGAAACTCGGCGACACGGCGGTCACGATCACTGGCTCGGATAGCGTCGAGGCGCGGCACGCTGCAGTCGAGCGCTTCCAGACCGACCCGACGGTGCGAGTGGCCTTGTGCAACCTGATCGCAGGTGGGGTTGGCATCACGCTCACCGCGGCAACCCATGTAATCTTCCAGGATCTCGACTGGGTGCCGGCGAACCATCTTCAGGCCGAAGACCGCGCCTATCGCCTCGGCCAGACCGAGCAGGTGACGGTGGAGTACTTCTTCGCCGACGCCACGCTCGATGGCTTCATCGCCAACTTGATGAATGCCAAGCTCGATCTCGTGAATGCCATTGAAGCGGAACTGCCACCGGATGCAAGCCTGTTGGCCGAGGTCCAGGCAGGACTGGCTGCGCTTGCGCCGGCGCTGCTGCAGGAGGCCAAAGCGCTGAACGTGACGGGCGATGCGGCCGCGCGCATCGAGGCGCTTGGGCGAAACCTTTCCAAAGTGCCAGAGAAGTCACCGCTCGCGGATACCGGCATGTGGGAGTTCACCAGTTCGCGTAACCCGGACAAGCGCTATCGCGTTACCTTCGGCCATGCCGGACATCTCGAATGCAGCTGCGAGGGTTTCCGCTGGCGGGGTGAGTGCAGCCATGTCAGGCAGGTGCGGAGCGAGATCGCATGAATCGAGCGTTCACCTCTCTATATCCATATTCGCGCATAGCGACTTCGGTTGTTGGCTGTTCAGCGTCACTGCCATGCGCCGCTGCTCATCCGACATCTTGGCCCGCTTCCCGGTAGAGTTGGGTCAGCATCTCGCGCATGTCATGCGGCAGACGCCTCCAAGCCTGGTCGGCAATGTCGTCCGGAATCCCAAACAGCGCTTCGGCCACGCCGCCTGCGATGGCTGCCACCGTATCGCTGTCGCCACCGATGGAAATCGCATTCCGGATGGCATCTTCAAAGCTCGTCGCCGTAAGCGCGCACACCAGTGCCTGAGGCACGGTTTCCTGGCAGGTCGCGTTGAAGCGATAGGTCGGACGGATATCGTCTGGTGTGCGATCGAGGTCATAGCCGAAGCGTTCGGTAATGGCGACTTGGATGTGTTGGGGAGTCATCTGCTGTCGCGCGAGGAAGATCGCCAATGTTGTGGCTCCGGCGCCCTTTAGACCCTCCGGGTGGTTGTGCGTCACCTCTGTGACCGCTCTCGACAACGCGGCAGCATGTTCTGCAGAGGTCGCTAGCAAGCCTGCCGGCGACACTCGCATTGCCGAGCCGTTGCCGCAACTGTTGTAGGCATCGAGAGAGTCAGATTGAAGCCAGCGCGAGAACCTCCCACCCCAACCGCCATTGTCCCAGTAGCGTAAGCCCCAGTCCTTCAGGGCTTCACCCGCGTGGCGCTTGTTGATCAGCGCGTCTGCAACCGCGACGGTACAGACGGTGTCGTCGGTAAAGGATGCTTTCGGGTGGAAGAGCGGGCCGAACTCCTTGTGACGAACATTGTTCCACTCATACACAGAACCCACGATGTCTCCGATAACTGCGCCGAGCATGATTTTCGCTCCTTGACAAAACCACTATTCTATATAATACATTGGGATAATCCCGTATTCACCCTTGACATCTCCTTGTCCACACTCTGCCCATATTGTCAAAGAGGAGGAAACGAGATGCCGAGCAGTGTTGGAATACGTAGGCGGCAGTCGCACCATCCGTTACTCTTTCTCGATTTTGACGGCGTGCTCCATCCAGATGCCGTCTATCAGGAGCGCGGTCGAATCGTTCTCCGAGCAGACGGACTACAACTTTTTGAATGGGTCGGCATCCTCGACGAGTTGGTCGCGCCGTATGAAACCCTGCAGATCGTCCTTTCTACCTCGTGGGTACAAGTGCTCGGCTTCGACATCGCTTACGCTCACTTGCCCGAGCGCATACAGCGGCGTGTAGTAGGCTCAACGTGGCACAAGACAGCTCCGCGGCGCTGGAACCGGCTAAGCAGGTACGAGCAAATTCAACACACTGTCGAGCGTCATCGCTATAGTCGCTGGCTCGCCATCGATGACGACGGTGCAGGGTGGGGGGACGAGCACCGGCCCAACTTTGTGCAGACGGACCCGCTTCTAGGCCTTGGCGCAGCATCGGCTCAATCGGAGTTGCGGTCAAAACTTGCGCTGCTGCATCAGCGAACGTGACTGGCGCAGTTGGATATTGTCCTGCCCCGACTCTTCGGATCTCGGATTACGTTAGACGAATGGCCTTGCGGTCGTTGCCTGACTGATTTCGAACGTACTGTGCCGGGGTCAGGTAGCCCTGCGCGGAATGCGGTCGCACCTCGTTGTAATGACGACGCCACTGCTCGGTAACAGCGCGGCCCTCAAGGCGGTTGCGAAAGTATTTCATAGACAAGCACTCGTTACGGAACTTGCCGTTGAAGCTTTCTTCGGTGCCGTTCTGCCATGGTTTGCCCAGTTGCGACAGGGCCATCTTCAAGCCTTCATCGGAGGCCCATTGAAGCGACCGCGTCGAGACGAACTCCGGGCCGTTATCGGAGCGCAGGCCTTGGGTGCGCCGCGCTCGCTGATCAAGCGGCTTGAGACCTCGGTGACGTGTTCAGAGCGGATACTGCCCGCCAGTCGGGAAGCACTGACCGCCTATCCGCTGCCACCACCCGACTTCGAGTACGCAAAGGCGTACCCGGGTTCGGTTGTGCCCATCGTCACCAGCTTCGCACCTCGCATGTGGGTGCCCGCCTCCTTTGGCCTGGTGCCAAGCTGGGCGAAAGGCGCCAAGGTCGTCCTGTCCACCTACAACGCTCGGTCCGAGACTGTTAGCGACAAGCCCTCGTTCAGAGACGCGTGGCGGCGCGGGCAACTGTGCATCGTTCCGGCAAGCGAGATTTACGAGCCATGTTACGAATCGGGCAAGGCAGTGCGTTGGTGCATTGCCAGAGCCGATGGCAAGCCCATGGGCATCGCCGGGATCTGGTCTCGTCGTGAGGAAGCCGATGGGCTGCCGACGTGGTCAATGTCGATGCTCACCATCAACGCGGACGGAGATCCCGTCATGCAGCGCTTTCACGAACCCGAGGATGAAAAGCGCTCGGTGGTGATTCTGCCGGATGAGCGCTGGGGCGACTGGCTGCGGGCCAAATCTGAGGAGGAGGCGAGGGCGATGCTGACGATCTATCCGGCAGATGCGTTAAGTGTTGAGGCTGCGCGCTGAGTCTTCCTGCTGCTGCAGCCGCCATCCCTTACGCGAAACGGTCTGTAAGGCGAAGAAGGGGCTGCGGGAAGTGCCTCCATCGGTAAGCATCAGGCAAACCGCGCGTGGGGGGCAATAAATCTCAATAATGTGACAAACGTAACGTTACAAAATAACGTTATCCGATATCCATCACAGGAATACCGGAGAACTGAAATGAAACACGCTGCACGTATCACCTCGAGACCGTCGCTGATGCTGCTGCGGAAATTGAATTGCGGGGTGAAACGGCTACCCACGACATCTACTTCCTCCTCATCCTTGCGCAGAAGACGAAGGAAGTTGGCGCAACGTTGACCAAGAACTACATCCGCAGAACGGAGGACGGACATGGCGTTCACTCTGAGGACCTGCCATTCGACGTGCTGGGCACGAAGGACCGCTTGGGGCGCCTGAGGCAGATGCTTGTCGGCGTGCGTAGGGCGGTGAAGGAGGGCGACGACGATCTGCAGCGCCAATTGACGGCCAAGTTTTATGGCCAGCTCCGACTCGCCTGGGAACGCTGCATCGAGGAGGTCCTTCTCAATGGTGCTGTGCAGCGCTTCGGCGAGGGCGTCTCGACGCAGCGCCTCAGGAGTGTGACGGTCACGGACGACGACTATCGCGAGATCGACGCCGGTATGACCAAGTCTTCGAAGTTCGAGCACGACGCTGCGCCGGCCGTTGGCAGGCTCCCGATACCTGACCCCGATGAGCTCGATACCGACATCGAGCGCCTGGCTAAGTGGCGCGAAGCGCTCGACAAGCGCCTGAAGGAGGTCGCCAAGGCGAGGGGATGAAGTCGGTCACGCGGGCCTGGGGCTGGCCTACCCGCAAGACTGTTCTCTTGGGGCGACTCCTGTCGATCCTTTCTCCCGAGCCTTCCATATCTCGGGCACGCAGCGAAAGACATTGGACAGTCGACGCCGTTTCGTCCAATCCCGAACCTCGCGCCCTGTTTCAGGCCCCTTCATTCCGCCGCCGCAGGCACAAGCGCCTGAAGGACAACTGGCGGCAGGCGGTGGTGAACGAGGTCCAGCTGCCAGGCTCACCGGAAGGTGTCTCCTGAGCAGACACTCCCTTTGGCAGGCCGCATTCCCCTCCTGTCTTGAGATCTGTCTCATGAGGAGACACACCAAGCTATCCGGTCACGCTGAGCTGACGCCACATCCACCCGCATTTTTCGGAATTCTTTGACCACTCGCGCGGACGACGTCCAGCGATCGAGCTTCTACGCTTCACCCCGTTGCCAATCCCGGCAACGTTCATATCGAAAGGTGAAGCGATGTCCAAGAAATCCGGTTCCACTCCCACCCCCCGTTCCATGACGCCCACCGACGCAGCTCGCATCCAGTCCGCGACCGCACGCGCTAACGGCGGCAAGACGCCGGCCGACAGCTTTGGCGCCCGCGCACAGGCCGCGGCGGCTCACAACGCCCGCAGCAGCGACAGTCAGTAACCACCATGGACACCCGGGCGGCCAGTCCGCCCGGAAACCGGGGATCAACCGTGAAATACAGCAACAACAAGGACATTGCGGCGCTCGTCCGGCGGCTCACGCGCAATGGATGGCATTATCATATGGGCGGACGGCATGGACGGCTAACGTCGACGTCCGGCCGGCGCATGCCGGTGCCCTGCACGCCAAGCGACTACCGCGCTCTCCAGAACTTCAAGCGCGACCTTCGCAAACTACTTCCTCTCTGCACCGCATGACCGGAACCATGACATTGAAAAACCCTCCGCCGTACCCGCGACTCGGCGAACTGTATCGTGCGTTGGCCGGTGCGCTCGACACCAAGGTGAGGGCCGAGGATTGCAACGTTGACCGGTTGGCTCGCGAAGGGGAATACGACTGGTCTCTACTGCCGACGCTGCAACAAACGCTCATCACGAAGCCGCTGAAAGCCGCAACGGACATCGAATTTGCCGAGCTCGTCGGCCAGTTTGCCGGCCACCTGCATTCCGACTATCTGCGCGTGGTGGCTCACATCGCACTCGACAGCCTGAATCGGGCCGAGGCGCTCCCGCTGCTCGTGGAGCATTATTTCGCGCCTCAGGGCATCAACCTGCTGTGCAGCATGAAGCGGGTATTCGACGGCCCGGATCTCGTGGCGCTCCTCGATCCGGCAAAACAACCCATTGCGGTTGTCCTTGACTGGTTCGACCAGAGCAACGGGCTTGATTTCGCGAGAACCACGTACCCGGCATCCACTGACACGGACAGGCTCAACCGGGAGTTGATCACTCGTTGGGCGACCGGGACGCAGATTCCCGATTCCACGACTATCAAGCGTATTGCCGAGGACGTGTCAAAGCGGGTTGGCTCCATTGAGCAGGAGTGGGTGCGCAACCTACGACGCTGGATGGTTGTGGCCCGCGCCCTGTCCTGGCTCGAGAATAAATCGCCGGTTCCATTCAGAGGGTTCATGCTCCGGCACCTGTTGCTCGGCCTCCCAGAGATCGACATCGGACGGATTCTTTCGCTGGCAATCATCGAGGCCCGGGAACGCTTTTCGGCCCTGACGATGCCGGCCTTAATACTCTACGAAGACCTGAAGCGAACCACGCCGAAAGCGCCTGGGGACCAGGCGCGCACCCAGGAAAATCTGACCGCATTTTGGCGACTTTGCGAGGACCACGACCCGGAGGGACGAACCCGGTTTCATCTTGACTGGCTGCTCGGGCGCTGGAACGTGCTGTCAGGCCGATATCGCGATGCACTGCACCACTACCAGAAGGCTGCGAAGCTCGCAAATTACCGCGCGGGCGGCCAGCAGAAGCAGATTGTTGAAGAAACCCTGGTGCTTGCAGCATTCATCGGTGGGAACAAACCGTTGCTCAAGCGCCTGAAGCACCGGGCCATCGTCCTCGGGCTATTCACTGACCCACGGAGCGCTGAGGTGATCGAGGACTGGGAGATTGAGCATCTTCGCCAGCAGTTCCATCGCACCTTTCCACGTCAGGGCAGATTCCGGGAAGCAGCAGATCCGGAGGGCGATCAGGAGCAGCTGCCATTTTTAATCCTCAACAAGGAGCAACTCGCGGCGCTCGAACCCGACTTGCGGAATCCGAACCGGGTGCGAACCGTTCGTGCGCCTGATGGCCAGACGCGTCGCTGGCCGCAGTTGGGGTTTTTCGCATCCGTAGGGCGAATCGATGCGGTTGAGGCATTGCTCGAGCACGGCGCCTCTGTTGACCAGCTTGACGAGGCCGGTGGCTCTGCGTTGCTCAACGCACTCCAGCGTGCAGAAGACACCGGAGATCGGCGGGCGCTCGACCTGCTCCTCGAGCACCGTCACTCGAAGGACTCGCTCGACAGCGCAACCACGCGCAAGCGACATACACCACTGATCTGCGCAGTGCGCTACGGCGAGCCCGACGTTGTCGGACGGCTCCTCGCGATGGGAGCGACGCCGGATCGACGCGGGCAGGTGGACGACCTCACGCCCTTGTATCGCTGCCTGAGCAGCATCGGAGCGATCCGGAAACCTGCAGGGGTTGTCCAATCCCTTCGTGGTTCATTGCTGGCTGACCCGGATCACATGCAGCGTGAGGTACGCCGCCGGTACAACATCAACCTGGGTGGGGTGTTCGGAGATGAACGCACACTTCGCGATTCGTTGGCCCATCCCAGGCATCAGGCCATTTTCGAGGGGCTCGTGGCCGCTATGGTGAAGGAGGAGGCCGACCGTCTCTCCGAACCCAAGCTCCTGCACATCGTTGAACTGCTCTTGAAGGCCGGGGCCAATCCAAACGCTGCGCATCAGTACCCCGCACGCGGTCGGACGCCCTTGATGCTGGCCGCGGAGAATGACTCGGCCGAGGCGTTTGATCTCATGATGCATCACGGCGGCGATCCGTACCGGCAGGACGCTGAGGGCCAGGATTGCACTAGGACTGCGGTCGGTTTTGGTAGCCGTCGCGTCGTCGAACGTCTGCGTAGGCACGGGATCATGTAGCACCGCAGTGCTTGCTCGGGTCACGTTGCTGTGCGGCGCGGCTTTGGCCCTTCGAGGCATCAGGGCTTGTGAACATGTCTCCTCGGGAAACCGCTTTCCCACCCCGGCAGTTGATTGAGGTGTCTCCAGAGGAGACACCTCACCCCCCTTCTCACGCGTTCCTCAGGCCAACCGTGGCGGCGCCCCGTCGCTGGAGGCCGGCATTTGGACACACCGCACCGTTTCGTCCAAAGGGCAGGATCGGCATTGTGCCTTTAACGCCGTTCAATGCGAGGGCGGTCGAACATCTGATAGATCTGCCAGCGGTGGCAAAGTAGCGCCCGAACGGCGGGTTCGCCCGGGAAGAAGCCCCCAAGACTTTGTCTCAGCGACCGTCAGGTCAGGGTCGAGTCCAGTCATTGATTACCGCCCGATGCGGAGAAATAGACCAACGCCCACTCAGGCGGAGATGATGTGTCTGGCAACAATCTTTTCGTTCGGTTCTGGAGTACCGGCGGGGTTGGGGCGAATAGCCCAAGGATCCGTTGGTCTTGCAATGATGAACGGCTAAGCGTATTGTTTCTGCACTTTTACACAACAGTGTTGTCATCGTCGTGTAAAAGTCGAAAAAGTGCCAGGAAAAAGGCGAGATTTGGGCGTAAATCCTGAATCCCACCCTCTCCGCCAAGTATTCAAGCACTTAGCCCAATTCCGAAAGGTTTTGGGCTTTTTGTTTTTTGGCGATCAGTTAGGTGCTGGGCAGGAAGTGGGCAGGGATTCTGAAGGTCTGCTGCTGATTTTTGGTGTGCCGTTCATTGTGCGAACCCAATAAACGCTTCCGCTACAGTGCCTGCATGCATGCGCAGTCAAAAAACCTTACACCTGAACAGCAGGTCCCGGACGCGGACGATTCTATCTGCCAGTCTTTCTCCATCGCCCACAACCAGGCACTGCGATGGAACACCATCCGAACGACCTTCGAAACCCAGAAGACCACCCAGACGCTCTGGTGAGCGTAACTCGTCCGTCCCCTCGCTCATACCCGGACGTCTGCTCCGCAGAAGGTTACAACCTCGGCTTGCTCCTTTGGGGGGTCACAATTACCGACGCCATATCTGCCTTCGCACTTCAGCGGCGAGGGTGGCTGCTCACCAGAACGTGCGAGGGGTTCGTCCTTCTTGATGGCGAGTTGGCGCTGTCCGCCCCCAGACCGAAAGAGCTGAACACGTTTTCGCAAGAGTTCGACGACCTGGTCGAAATCGCACTAAACATGACCAGTGAGGCGGACGAGACACTGCTGCAGCGATGTCTTGCCGTTGAGAGCCTGTGCGGGCTGGCACCTGCCGCGGAACTGCCATCAACCGAGAAGTACCTCGAAGCCCTCGATGCGGCAAAGTCTCGATTTCTGGCTGGAGTCCTGCCCCGCCACGACGAAACGAATAGTGAAGACCTGCCGAGCCTTCTTGAACGAGCGACCAGGCTCTTTGGAGAAGATAGTGCTTTCAATTGAAAACAAACCTCCGAAGCAGTCCGCCGAGTCCAGCCAGTTCTCCTCGGCTGAAAGGGCAGAAGGCTTCGGTGTGACACTAGGCAGGCAGCAAGCAAAACTTGCCTGCTGGCTTAAGGATGTCGACACTACGACATCGTCAAGATTGAACGAGATCGAGAATGCCAGCATCTATTCCGCGCAAAATCTGCCAGACACTGCTGCTCGAGGCGAACGAGGATCGCGCATCTCGAGGACTCAAGCCACAGTCACCAAAGGATTGGGCAGAGTCTTTAGAGCGCAGTATCGACTCGACGACACGTCAGTTGTTGCCCAACGCGGAGACGGAACCATCGTTCGAACGGGAGATGGGCGGACGATATCTTTACGACCTGTTAAAAGCGATGCCGTCCCGCTCGTCGTAGTTCGCCAGAAAACCGATCAAGGACTGACTGCTACCCTGAAGGGTGGCACCGTCGTCCAGGTGGGCGATGAATTCGTTGTGGAGCAGGGAAATGGACAAGGGCTGGACCAAGGAAGAAGCGATCGAGCAAAAGTCGATGCAGGAACAGGTCGACGAGGCGATCCGCAAAATGCCACTGAACCCCGAGCCGCTCGAGGTGATCAACCGGAGGTGCGCCCAGGCCGGGCTACCTCCGATATCGAAAGCCAAGTACGACGCAGCGCGCAAGGCGCAGTAAGCCTTACTGGGGTGCAATTCAGCCAAGAGGCGCCTGGCACTCTGGATGGTCAGCTCTGCACTATCGTCCCGCGCAGGCAAGGGCACGCGTACCCCAAAGACATCAAGCGGCTTGATGTAGATCGCCATGAAACCGCTATCCATTACTGAACGTCAATTTGTCGCCGAATACCTGGTCGATTTCAACGCGACGGGGGCTTTGATCCGGCTCGGGTGGCAACCTGGACACGCAAATTCGCACGCATACAGATGGATGCGACGTCCACACGTCCGTGCCGCCATCGAGAAGGGAATGCGCCGCCTCGATGCTTACGTGACGATCAGTGCCGCGCGGGTGCTCGAAGAAGTATCGTGCGTTGCACTGGCCGATCCGCGCCGCCTCTTTCACGATGACGGCACCCGCAAGGCTGTGCATGAGCTCGACCCTGACACCGCGCGCGCAGTGTCGAGCATCAAGACCACGACGAAACCTGGGAAAGACGGCGAACCCCCGACTGTGATTCACGAGATCAAGCTGTGGGACAAAAACCGCGCAACCGAGCAGTTACTCAAGGCGCTTGGCAAACTGTCGGACGGCGGTCCTGTCACGCTGAACCAGACCACGATCACCGCAGGGCCGGGAGTACTTGAGGCAGACAGAATGCGCGAACTCGAGAATCAGCTGCGTGCTGTGCTCGGCCAAGGTCCGTTACCGGTGTGCGAGGTTGAGGATTCAACCGCGCCTGAGCCGATCGAGCCGGACGAGGACGTCATTGAGGCCACCCAGTTATCTGAGTTTGACGATCCGGCCTTCTCATAACTCATCGATAAACAGCCTTGGGACCAAAGGTTACGCTTCTGAGGTGCAGTAGAGGGCGAAATGGGCGTGGGTTCGATCACACAGCAATGTCTGAGGGCCAACCAGTGCCCCTTGATACCCCCCCGTCAGCCGGACAATTCTCACGTTGAGCCGTTAAGCCCTTTGCATAGGCTGGTACGTTCATTCTATGATGCTGGCACAGAACTTTCGCCGTCGGAAATTTATGCCGGCCCTCACCATAGTAGGTCGAAACACGCGCGCGGACTTCGCTCGTTCGCGGGCTCGACGTGCCGGCAGGTGACATGTGTCGAGATCGATGGCTTTAACTACGTAGCTCAAATGTGGAGGCAGGCATGGCAAAGCACGGGGATTACAAAGAGATCATCGTTGAGTCATTCATGCCGAGCGAAACCTCGGGTCGTCATGGAAAAGTGCACGTCCGACCGGTTGAGGGCCAGTTTTATCCACAGACTCTGTTCGTCGAATGCGCGAAACGCTTGACCGAGGACTATCCCGTTGGGACACGCTTCAAACTTCGAGTCAAACTGACTGACCGGGAGGGGAGTGGAGAGTATCTATACAGCTATTTCGGGTGGCCATTTCAGGTCATCAAATAGTTCTGGAGTTGGTGGCTTGTCCGCGATCGTAACGCATCATTGGTCTTTGGCGAACTTGTTCACGAGCGCTGCCAACTTCATCTGAAGGCTGTTCTCATTTTTCTTGGCGGAGACTGGTTTGCTCTCACCGCTGCGTGCCTCAGCTTTGAAGAGCCTGCCGTCCAAATGGTATGTATCTTGTGCTCGTCGTGCATTCGCTTGGTACAGTTTGGTGTTTCGGTGTAACGCAACAGCAGTCTTGATGGCCTCCATAGGAAAATCGGAGTGAAGGCGCTTGATCTCATCCTTGATTCCGGGAAATAACCGACGGTATTCCCGGATGACCGGATATATGACCATTAGTTGAGCGAGTATTTCCCTGGCCTGCTGCTCAGTTGGGCTGGCTGCCTGCACCTTCACTGAGGATTGATGTGATTTACCGCCGTTCGCAGCCGAATTGGAAACAACACGAATATTCCCTGAGCCAAGTCTGTGTTGCCGCGCATATTTCATCGCATCCACTGCCGCGTGAAACGAGCGGAGGGTTACAGGCACGATCTCGCTATTTTTCGTTCTGCTAGTGACCACTGTCGAAAATTCGAGTGTGCCATCCAGCCTCACTCGTGCGTGCCATGGCGATGAGTTGCTCAAGTTGTCGTGCGGTACATAACTTCGAACTCGCTGTGTTCCATACACCCCCTTCACCATGGATACATCAGCCTTATCAGCACGGGCAATGTAGACGTCTAGGAAAGGCGACCAACCCTCTTGTTCCCAAGAAAACGGTTGTCGCGACTGCGCAGGTTGGTTCGGTGAGGGCCGTGGCGGATTACGGCTTGACGGGGCATACCTAAACGCTTGTATGTCTGTACAAGGGTGTTTAGGCCATGGGGGGCCAAGCTCATCAAAAAATACTCTTCCGCCATATTCGGATTGGTAGTAGAAAACGGCTTTCCCACATACCGGACATCTTGCATTGGGGGTGCAGTAGCTTTCAAGTGAGTTGGGGGGAGCGTACCACCCTGCATCAAAGAACAGGTTGCTTCCAAAACCACCGGAAGACGAGCCGCTGTGGCCATCTCCGCCCCAACCACAGGTGCACCCTGGCGGGTGATTCCATGCGTTACACACGACGCCCCCTTTGACCAAAGCCTTTGGGCTATGCCAATCAATTGTTCCATTGTAGCTTCTGAAGTTGAGCGAACAAGAGGGAGGCTACCTCAAGCAGAAACTCAAGCCTTTGTTGAGCGTATCTGCAGCCACTGCGAGGGGGCATTTGGCCGTCGACCACTCTGAAAGTGAATGGGAGCCTTGCATCGCGGAACGTGTCAATGACTTTGCGTCACCGTGCTTCATGAATTTAC